>Ga0209697_10001559_pt1 | contig 34971 bp, 34 predicted proteins | sample AliMusrvi5mmetaG_FD_184115 | JGI IMG/M metagenome (GOLD analysis project Ga0209697, IMG submission 184115) | Freshwater lake bacterial and archeal communities from Alinen Mustajarvi, Finland, to study Microbial Dark Matter (Phase II) - Alinen... | ecosystem: Environmental > Aquatic > Freshwater... | reverse complement strand
GCAAACGTGGCTACGTACAAGGTTATGAGTTTTTTCATTTTATTTTGATAACTAATAATTTTTTATAAATACTATAGAACAACTTAGAGAATACTGGTAAGTATTCTATCACCCTCCCCTTTCAATTACAAAACTTGATTTGTATCTATGAGACATGTCGAGAAGACGAGCCCATAAAAAGAGAAGAGGCACGCCTCTGTACAGAGACGCGCCGGGTAGTGGAGACATTATAGCGCAAGTAAAAATATGTGCTAGTAGAGTTATCCACATTAAATATATAATAAAAAAGCGGGTCATAGACCCACTTTTTTGGGAAAATATCTACCTAATAACTATAGGACTATTAAGATTTTAGAATCCAAAGAAGCCCTTTATAGCATTCCAGACAGAAGCTGTAAGAGAAGTACCTGCAGAAGTTTGGGCAGATGCTACAGGGAATGACTGATCGTTATAAGAGAACAGAACTGCCTTCAATCCATTCTGAATATCAGAAGAATTTAGAACTATACCTGTACCCGCCTGAGTAGTGCCAACGTTTATGGCATTTACCTGGAATACTCCTGATTGTGAGCTCAAACCATTAGCTGCATATATAGCTGTGAAAGTCTTTGTTTGACCTGGGGCAAGATAGAAGTATGTTGATCCATCACCACTTGTATTATCGTCAGAAAAATTGACTGGGACAACACTATATAGAGAGCCTGTAAGGGCGGTACCAAGTGCTGCAGATTGTGTCTTGGATATATAGATCGGATTATTGCTAGCAGTCAAACTAAAAGAGAAAAGAAATTGTTCAGTTGTAGATCCAGAATTCGTATTGATATTCGGTACTCCACGCGTTGTAGATACATTGCTTACAAGCACGGCAGGCACAGTTGTTGTACTGACTGTAAATTGATTACTCGTAGCTACGCTAGTATATCCATTATCCAAGAGATAACGAAATTCGTACAAACCAACTACTAATGGAACTTTTGTGACAAATGTACAATTTGTTACACAGCCACCAGTGTTTTTATGGACACCATAAGATGTATTAGCTGCACCAACTTTATACAACGCTACCCAATCGGTAGTATGGGTACTTCTAACTGAAGGAGATGACCACGTAAGAGTAGTGGTAGCTCCAGGAAACACTACAGAAGGAGACGCCATGAGTGAATATAAAGATGGCGGAGTTACAGTGACATAGACCATAGCAGTACTCGAGCCATTGGAACCAATACAAGACAATGTATAGGAGCTCGTGGCAGTCAGAGCACCTGTACTTTGTGAACCTGATAACGGTTTACTACCAGACCAAGAACCAGAAGCTACACAAGATGTAGCATTCGTTGAAGTCCACGAAATAATCGACGAACTACCAGATACAACTGAGGTAGGCGAAGCGGTGATAGTAACGACAGGAAGAAGACTAATGGGTGCGAAATTGGCGACCAGTGTCCTGCTGGAAGAAGATGTAAAAGTGTATGCCGCAGACGTTGAAACTATCGCTCCATTTTCTGTCCAATTCATGAAACGATAACCCGAAATTGGTATGGCTGTGACTGTTGAACTAGAAACTACTACGCCTGTATTCGAAGGGTTAACTACGGTTGTTATAGCATAGGTAGTAGAAGTAGCAGTCTGCGCACTCGCTCTATTAGGTAAAGCAAAAGCAACCGCTAGCAAGAATACTGCAAACGTGGCTACGGACAAAGTTATGATTTTTTTCATTTTATTTTGATAAAACAATTTTTTATAAAAAAGTAAGCCTAAAAATACTTGTTGTAGTCTAACACGACCACTCTTCTAATTACAAAAAGCAACAATGTGTATATTGTTGCTTTTTGCCCTAATTTATCAGTAATAATTCTTTAAGTTTTTTGGCTATTCCCCTATAATTACTTTCTCTTCTCTGCAATCTCTAGAGCCACATTAGCTGGCACAACTTCATAGTGATCAAATTCCATTTGAGCACTTCCTTGACCAGAAGTCATTGAGCGAAGTTGAGTTGTGTAACCGAACATCTCTGAAAGTGGAACCTTGGCGATAATAGAAATAACTTGACCCTTTGGATTTGAACCTTCGATCTGACCACGCTTTGAAGCGATGGAGCCGTTGACGTCACCCATATACTTTTCTGGACAGACAACTTCGAGCTTCATAATAGGTTCAAGAATAACAGGTTTGGCACGCTTACATGCATCTTGGAAAGCTTGAGAAGCGGCAATCTTGTAAGCGATTTCTGATGAGTCGACATCGTGGTAAGAACCGAATGTCAGCTCACAAGAGATATTCACCATCTTGTAACCAGCGACAATACCGCGATCCATGGCTTCGTGTACTCCCTTTTCAACGGCTGGAATGAATTCTTGTGGGATAACACCTCCTTTGATGGAGTTAACGAATTCAAAGTCATCATAACGTTTGACGTTCTTTGGAATTTTTTCACCTTCAACCAATTTTTCCATTGGTTTCAAAGTGAGACGGACGTGACCATACTGACCTTTACCTCCAGTCTGCTTGATGTATTTATTTTCAGCTTCTGCAGTACCAAGAATAGTTTCGCGATACGCCACTTGAGGTTCACCGACATTTGCCTCAACACCGAATTCACGCTTCATACGATCAACCATGATTTCAAGGTGAAGTTCTCCCATTCCAGAAATGATAGTCTCGCCTGTTTCTGAGTTTGAAGAAATACGGAATGTTGGATCTTCATTTCCAAGCTTGCGAAGTGCCATACCCATTTTTTCTTGGTCAGCTTTTGTCTTTGGTTCGATACGGAGAGACACGACTGGTTCCATGAATTTGATAACTTCAAGAACAATAGGATTGGCTTCATCACAGAATGTATGAGAAGTAAGCGCATCCTTGAGACCAACGGCGGCGGCAATTTCTCCAGCAAAAACTTTCTTTACTTCTTCACGCTTATCAGCCTGTAGACGGACGATACGACCAAGGCGTTCTTTCTTACCAGTTGTAGAATTATAAATATATGATCCAGCTTCGATGGTTCCAGAATAGACACGGAAGAATGTCAGTGCTCCGACGAATGGATCGTTCTGAAGTTTGAAAGCTAGAGCAGAAAAAGGCTCTTCATCTGAAGCGTGACGGAAAATCTCAGCACCAGTGTTTGGATCAATACCTCTTATAGGTGGCATATCGAGTGGTGATGGAAGATAATCTGTAACAGCATCGAGTACGAGCTGAACACCGACGTTTTTGAGAGCTGAACCAGTGAAAACTGGGAAAATCTTGTTGGCAATAACCGCTCTGCGAGTGATTTCTTTGAGTCTATCAATCTGACCTTCGAAAGATTTACCTTCTAGAAATTCATTCATGGCAGTATCGTCTGTCTCAACTATCTTTTCGATAAGTTCAGCATGATATTTCTTGGCATCTTCGAGCATGTCAGCTGGAATTTCTTTTTCAACAACATCTTTACCCTTCTCACCTTCGAAATAATAAGCCTTCATCTTAAGAAGATCTACGACACCATTGTGCTCACCTTCTAGGCCAATAGGAAGTTGGAATCTGATAGCATTTTTGTTGAGACGTTCGACAATGGACTTAAAAGAACGCTCAAAAGAGGCCCCCATACGGTCCATTTTGTTGATGAAACAAAGACGTGGCACTTTACCATCATCCGCATAACGCCAGTTTGTTTCGGATTGTGGTTCCACACCGGCCACTCCGTCGAAAACCACGACAGCTCCGTCGAGTACGCGTAGAGAACGCTTCACTTCTACAGTAAAGTCGATGTGTCCAGGAGTATCGATAACATTGAAACGAACTTTCTTTGTAACGTCTTGTTTGCCATCAGCACCCATCTTGCCAGTCATGTAAGTCGGATTCCAAAAACACGTTATGGCAGCAGCTGTGATAGTGATACCACGTTCACGCTCTTGTTCCATCCAGTCTGTGGTCGTTTCACCTTCGTGCACTTCACCAATCTTATGAATTTCGCCAGTGTAATAAAGAATACGTTCTGACGTTGTGGTTTTTCCGGCGTCAATGTGAGCAATAACACCGAAGTTACGTACTTGAGCTAATGGGTAGTCGCGATTCATAAAATTTGATTGGTAATAAGTGGCGCAAAGCGCAAATTGAAAGGCGCAAGCGTATTATTGATAAATTTCTAATAAATAATAATTTTGCTGGGCGAAAAATTGACTTTATTCACCTAAATAAAAAAGCAGAAACTGCTCCTTAATAAGCAATAATGTACAGGAAAAGGTGGGTTTTGGCAAATAATTGAACTACCGAACCTAGAAAGCACCAATCAATGTTTTGATGCTAAGTAATACTAATATTGTAGACAAAATCTTAAAAGTCACATTAATTAAATTTTTTCTTAATAAGAGAGGGCGAAATTTAAAAAAGATAAAAGCCAATAGAGTCGTCATTGTCAACCAAGCAACTTCAAATAAAGCTAGATAAATAAAACGTCCACCAACGACAAACTGATTTATTATAAACGCTTTTGGAACACCAACAGTAATCCAAAATATCCAATAACTACTATTTAATATAGTCAGTATAATTATCTTCGGAAATGAAAGGATGTCCTTCGAGCTAGAATCAACTTGATTTATCTTCCAAACTTGAGTGGCCAACCAAAACAAAACAATAGCACCACAAATTGAAATTATCTTAATAACCAAAATTGATAAACCTAGTTGATACAAAACTAATATTATTAACAAGGCACCAACAGTCTCAGCTATCAATGCCATGAAAATAAATCTCACCCCCCTAACAAACCCGAAAGCAAGTATTTCAGCGAAGGTACTAGTCAAGATAGGTCCTGGAACAGCTCCAGCAACCAAACCTAAGACAAATGCTTCAAATAAAGCTGTTATCATTCGGATATTATAACCTCATTCGACCCTAAACCCAATCACACTCGGCAACTTTCTTTTTTCTTGAAGTAGCTTATTTAGAGCTATAGTAATATCTGTTATATCCTTTCCTTGTTCTTTTTGCTCTTTCTCCAAAGCTACGATTTTGTCTGCTAAGTCCTTATGAGTTACCAACAATTCACGTAACTTTACAAAAGCACGCATAATGTAGATATTCATTTGTACCGCCCTGTCACTTCTTAAGACAGAGGACAACATTGCTACACCGAGTTCTGTAAAAACATACGATCCATAGCGTCTACCACCACGACCAGTGTTTGAGGTGCCAATTTGGTACCTCAAAGCCGTGGCTTCACTTGGAGCTAATTTGAACATAAAATCACTGGGAAAGCGTTTGGTATTTCGTAAAACAGACCTATTAAATGTCTTCGTCTCTATTTGATACAGCTCCGCCAAATCACTATCCAACATAACTTTCTTACCGCGAATCATGTAGATTCTCCTCTCAACAAATTCCGGTGTCACAGGTAAAACAACATTCGTTTCGAGTTCTTTTTTAATCATTATTTAGAAAGATTATCGTCGCGCTATTATCACGCAACTCTAATAAATTAGGCAGGCCACATGGCAGGACTTGCACATATCTTACCAGATAAACAAAAAGAGACCTCACCATGAGATCTCTTTTTTTGTGTAAAAGTTGTGGAAAAACCTTACCAAGCAAAGTGAGCAAAAGCCTTGTTGGCTTCGGCCATTTTGTGAACATTTTCACGCTTCTTGACGGCTTCACCTTCATTCTTTGAAGCAGCAATAATTTCATCTGCTAGTTTCATGTGCATTGGCTTACCTTTCTTGCTACGAGCAGCATCGATAATCCATTTCATAGACAAAGCGAGCTTGCGTTCTGGACGAACTTCACGAGGAACCTGATAGTTGGCACCACCAACACGGCGTGAGCGAACTTCCATAGCTGGAGTTGTGTTTTTGAGAGCAGCTTCAAAGACATCGAGTGGAGCTTCTGTCTTGGCTTTATCTTTGATCTCTATCATACAGTCAGCGACGATCTTTCTGGCGACATTTTTCTTACCAGACTCCATAATATAGTTTGTAAATTTGGACAATTTCAATGACTGATAGTTTATATCAGGCTTCAATTCTCTTTTGATGTTTAATTTTCTTCGCATGGTATTTTGGGGAAATTTAAAAGTTTAAAAAGGTCTGCGTTGCAAAATTATGCAACCTTTGCAGCCTTTGGACGCTTGTTTCCGTATTGGCTGCGACCTTTTCTGCGAGCTTCAACACCGGCACAGTCCAAAACTCCACGAACTATAGAATAGCGGAGTCCGACGTCTTTGACGCGACCACCACGAAGCAAAACCACTGCGTGCTCTTGGAGATTGTGTCCCATTCCTGGAACGTAAGCTGTGACTTCAACACCGTTTGTAAGACGAACACGAGCAATCTTACGAATAGCTGAGTTAGGCTTCTTTGGTGTCTTTGTTGTAACTTTCACGCAAACACCACGCTTGAATGGTGCAGGAAAAAATACTGGACGATTTTTGATCGTATTGAAAGTACGAGTAAGAGCAATAGACTTTGACTTGGCCTTAAAGCGCTTACGATGCGTCTTTGTCAACTGGTTAATTGTAGGCATTTATATATGCTTTTTGTTATGGCAATCCTGAATTATTCACCTGAGGTGGCTTGAGGTGGTTTGGTAATTTACCGAACCGGCCGACCTAGATTACTCATTCTTGCCTTGATAATACACACAGTGAAGGATTCGCCTTACGGGAAATTCCTACCACATGCTTAGATAGCAGTGGGAGTAATGTAACATAAGAGAGGTGAGGTGGCAAATATATAAAAGAAACCGCGCACCGCTCCGGAGAGAAGTGCGCGTACCAGTCAAGAAACTGGAGATTTTTGTGAAATGCTTATTTGTGCCGCATAAAGACCCATCGAGTATCAGCCTCATGGACAAGACCGGCATGGGCGGAGACGACATCCAGAAGGTACACGTTGTGATCCCACTCAGGCGGGCGATGATTAGTAAGAGTAAAGATGTCGGCGTCGCCGTCCAACTTTATTGGCTTCATCGCAATTAAGAGTTCCTCTCCGTCTGGCTGTTCACGGTATTCCATACGGAGTACGAAACCAACTTCGTTTGGACAGAGATCAAGACCAAACATCTTGGCGCGCTTGTACACACCGGATCGAGTTGCCTTTTTGAGACCCAAGTCAACGTTAGAAACGTTAACCAGTTCAATCCTTGTGCAATTCTGACTAATCACAATGTCAGACGCCATAATAATTTTCGGTGCACGATACCCACCGACAGAGCAATGGTATCCCTGCTTAAACGCTTCACAGTAACCTTGGACACTAGAACATCTTCCAAGATCAATCGTTTTCCATGTCGGAAATTTTTTGTTCACGATTTTTGTCTCCTAATTGTTTTAAGTTGAGTTCAGTGACAGTCTGCAATCCGCTTAGCATAATGCCAGCACAAAGATTGTAGATCCGCTTCCAAACTCAACATTTCCAACCTTTTAAAGAACACCTTACCTGCATAGTATAGCACACTTAATAGCTCTTTGTCAAGCATTTATACGCCTTAACAAAGCCATCATATTCCACCACAAAAAATTTGTGGAGTTAATATTGACTGTAAATTTTTTAGATATAAAATACCAACGTACCCATGAAGCAAAAGCTTTATTCAGCCACTGGAGCCTAAGCTCCCAAAGCCGAAAGTGGGTATAACGGAGGAACCGTCATCACTTGGTGACGGTTTTTCTCTTCCTATTCTTTTACACCCCCACCCCTTTTATTAGACAGCAACTCCTGTTATCAAATGAAACACCCAAGGAATAACTGGTGCTATAAATTGCCATAAGAAAAACACGGCTATAAGCACAAAAATAAAACCATATCTTTCAAGCGTCATGCGCAAGCGACCATATTGATGTGGAAATATTGAAAAAAGGATTTTGGAACCATCGAGCGGAGGAAGTGGTACGAGATTGAATATTGCCAAAGAAATATTTATCACTACGATATACATCAAAATCTCGACAAAATTTGTCGAACCGAAAAAAGTGCCAAAAATCGAACTAGGATAATAAACCGCGAAACGAATTATAAGGCCAAAAACAACTGCGACTACTATATTTGAAACTGGACCAGCCAAAGCTATGAGCAATTCCCCACTTCGCTTATTCTTCAAATTATAAGGATTATAAGGAACTGGCTTTGCCCACCCAAAAGTAAAACCCATGAGATATGTAATGATCGGTACAATAATAGAACCCCACAAATCTATGTGAGCAAGCGGATTTATCGTGAGCCTGCCAGCCAAACGTGCTGTCGGATCACCTAGAAAATCAGCCATATATCCATGAGAAAGCTCGTGGATCATTACGGAGATAACAAGGATAATTATGGTGAAAATGATTATAGTCATAGATGAGACTTGCCAAATCTCTATTCCATGATAACATACGTCGACATTAACTATATGGCAAAAATTTGTGCAGTTACAAAGAGAGGTTCAATTTCAGGAGGAAGATACTCCAATCGTACTCGTGCTACTCAATTCAATCCTTGTGGAACTGTTCGCCGTTACCCAAATCTCCAGAAAAAGAAAATTTACGTTCCAGAATTGAAGAAAACTGTTACTATTACTGTTTCTACACGCGGTCTTCGTACTATCCAGAAGAACGGAGCTTTTCGTACTCTCAAGAAAGCAGGGATAATTTAATATCAACTCTGACGGTCCGCAGATCAACTCCTAATAGGAGTTTTTTGTAATAAATTTGTAACAAAAAGGGGCCGCGGGCGCCCCATGTAAACTTGCACCGACTTCACCGAACTCTGTGCACTAGTGCACTCTGACCGAAAACTCTTCAGCCATGACCCGTTCCCATGTCGTGGTGTCAAAGGCTTTGATCAGCCAATACTGATGGCCGTCGTAGCCAATGAGCAGTGGATCGCCTGGACGTGAGACAACTTGGACATCCCATTCCCACTTCTTTACTTCTGCGATGATGAAGAAGTTGACGAAGAGTCCTGATGTGTATGCCCGATGCATCTCGATCTTCACATCTTCTGGAATCAACCCACTGAATCGTGCCTTGAGTTGAACGTTGAGGGATTCCACGATACGACTTTTCCCAACCTCTGCGAGTTTTGCCTTGGCATGAGCCTTGACCTTTGCCACGATGTCGTAGTAACAGGTACTCATTTCCTTCGGAACCGATGGTACCATCTTCACGTAAATCTCAGACAGTGAGCCATCAATCAGCTGACCAACGTTCCGAATAACAGCGTCGAGTGAAGGCCAAGAAATAACGCTTGAACCTCGCACCAGCTTCCCTTCAAACCCGGCTTCAGCGACACCGGGATGAAACACCATCAAGCGAGGAAAACCCATTTCATCTCGCCAAGTCAAAGGCTCGAGATCCTGAAGCATGTACTCGCCTTCAGAAAACTCGTAGACTTTTTGTTGATGTTGCAGTCTCGCACACTTCTTAGTTGCCGTTTCCTGCGCAACCAGAACCTCGGTGTTTGCCAATTTTTCGACTGGCAAAAGCCGACTTGCTACTCGATTAATGGCGAGCATTTCTTCGACCGCGGAAGAGACTTCGTCTGGACTAACGTAACCAGAGTCAACCCTTCCTGAGGCTAACACAACCACATCGGGATCATATCCCGGTGGTAACGACAGAGTTTGGTTTTTCATAGAACCAGTTTCCTTTCTATTGATAACTATAACTCTGATATAAATATATGCCAGCAGTTATCCACCTTAGTTATCCACCTAGAAATTTATAGGCGAAAAACAATTGACAACACATTGCTGTTTGATATTATTATAGGTACATACGGCTTAGGCCCTCCCCTGAACAGGGGTTAATACGAAAGTACCTTTTTAATTTTGATCTTCTCTAAGAGCGGAAAGTCGGCTCGGCCGCCAGCGTTCGTTTCGTAGCGAATATGCCGATGGAGGAACTGTTTTATCCTATGATAAGACTGCCGTCCTCCAGAGAAGATTAAAGTTCGAAAGGTATTTTTGTTTTCCAGTAAAAATAGTCACAATAAGATGTCCGTGTTCAGGTCTAATTTCTAAGATAACAATGTGATACCTATTACTACCGCCTAGTAGAAATTTCTTCGACACAATAAATCTATTCTTAACCTTCCCTTTTCTAATTTCATCTGGCTCAGATAATGTAAGCCTTGTCTGGTTTAGAAAAATATCTATTAAAATACCCTTGTCTATAAGATGTTTGAGTGATTTACGAGTAAAATAGGCCTGATCATCAACCACGTGTGTGATACTTAACACTGCATTTGATATCCTAAAGCCTGTCGGGATTATTTTATTTGGCATTTCTATAAGTACCCCTTTGGGGCTAAGTAACAACTCGCGCAAAGTTTTTAGGAAAATGTATTTGTTATTCATTGGTCTTTTTTATACCCACAACTTTTCCATTAGAGGTGATTTTTAATGTCCCAACCTCCCTAATATTGAACATGGTGCTCATATCAGAACTAGTTTTGCCCTTCGCCATGGCTTTTGAATAAATAATGTTAGCTGGTGAAAACGTTTCCAAGAAAGCTGGAGCCAAATTGCTAGCGATTGGATTTTTTGAAGTGATAAGCGCGTCAAGGTTGATCTTGGAACTTGAAATTGTATTCGTGGAGCTGCTAACTGACACAACAAACTTTTGAATCTTCGGCGTCACAGAGCCTATTATCATCACAGATGTAGATCCATAAGAGATATCGAAGACTAATTCTGGTGCACTGGCTTTTGAATACACGAACTTTTTCGATAAAGAGTTTGCGGAGAAACTTGCGGAGGAACTCGAAAGAGCTATCAGCGGTGTATCAATCACCACCGGAAATAATATATTCGCGCTTGTAGGTGTTCGCGAACTAGAAGTTGAGGTCGATGTAATTGATGTGATGGTAGACAAATCTCCTTCATCAAAAACTAACTTATCGCCAGCTACAACTTTTTTAAGTGGAATTTTCAGCCGTTTTACGGTCTCAATAAAAGTTTCATAGACCTGATCAGTTAAATTTGCCACGTCAGTCGAGCTTAGTGCATTAGCCGAACTCACCCCTTCAACAGAACTCGCCCCACTTAAACCCAAATCTTCCAGAGAGACTCCTGGCACGATTATTTCACCGATATCATACCTCTCGGCGACATCTATCAAACCGGAAACATGAGCACCATCTGTACGTGTCACAATAACCTTATCTATCCTTCTCGAATAAAATGGCAAGATTTCACTGATATGACGAATAATTTCGGAGTTGTTACCACCATCGACGAGAATGCGCTTATCGCTTGGAGTACGTATAAAAAGTGCTTGACCACTTTTAAGCGGGATCACATAAATTTCTAAAATTGGGGACCGTTGATTTTCTCTCCAAACATAAGCTGAAGTACCAAAAAGAACCATTGCGGTACACGCGGCACCGATAATAACAGGCTTTGAAAAAATTTTGGTCATCACTGACACTAAACAAGCATAGAGGCCGTAAATGAATTTTTAGTGAATATACTTTGAAGAAATGTGAGATTAATTATGAATTTTCGCCAAAGATTTTGTTGGAAACTAGAAAAGGACACTGGTAATGCTATAATGACCACATAATAATAAAAAATATGAAAACATTTACAGCAAAAACATTCAATATACCAGCTCTTAAGGGGATTTCTGCAAAAAATATAGAGGAGCATCTCAAGCTATACGCCGGTTACGTGAAAAATTCTAATTCGTTATTGGAAACTCTGGGCACACTAAGTAAAGAGTCCGACAAAAATGCTTACTTGATCGGTGAACTGGGACGTCGCTTTAGCTTCGAATTCAATGGCATGAGAAATCATGAACTATATTTTGCATCCTTAGAAGGCGGTGCAAAACCAATTAGTACCTCAAGCCAGCTAAAAAAAGCTATAGAGACTGAATGTGGATCTTTCGAAGGTTGGCTCACAGCTTTCAAAGGTTTGGCAATGACACGCGGTATCGGCTGGGTCGTCCTCTGGTATGACAGGAAGGATCAACGTCTGCTCGCCTCTTGGGTTGATGAACAACATCTTGGACAGCTTCAAGATTGTGTACCAATTCTAGTAGTAGACATGTGGGAACATTCATATGTTGCTGACTACCAACCTTCTGGCAAGAAACAATATATTGAAGATTTCTTTGCAAATTTGAACTGGGAAATTATCGAGGAAAATTTTGTGAGAGGGATAAAATAATAAAAAACATCTCTTTTGAGGTAAGATATTGCTTATAATATGAAAGAATTACCAAACGAAAATCAGGTAACAGATTCGATAGAAATAAGGAGGAATCAATGGCAAGAAAAGCTAAAGGAATTAGCTATACCCGATAAGTATGGAAATACTGTTGATGCAAATGTTACGGAAATGGTCGCAGTATTACAGCTACTTGGCATTGGTACCTTACAATCATGTGAAGGTCACCACTCTGATTCACCGTGGGTAGAATTTGGAGCTGAAAGACCAAAAAATTTTTTTGTTGGTGAACAAGAACTAAAAACTGAGTTAATGTTAAAACTAGGAATCAGTCCTGATGAAATCGAACCAAATTCACCATCCTATGATAAAATCAAGGAACTAACTATTGAATATGATGCTAGAGATGAACTTATAAAAAAAGGCGCTGCGTATACACCTGAATTCATCGAATGGCAAAGCAGTACAGCAAAACTTGTAGATAAACTCCAGTCATTAATTACTGCTTTCTATGCAAACCAGCCAAATACTTCCGAAAACCACTCTTCTCAAATATTCATAAACTTTCCTTATAAGACTTCAAAGCATATTCCTTATGTACAAGATACCCCTTTTGTGAGAGCGCGTAAAATAGCCAAAAATGATCCTGAGGAAAATCCTGACAAAATTCTTCAAAGCAATCAACAAGAGATAGAACGCTTCACCGATTTCTTGAAAACTTATTTCTTTTCAAAGTGAACTTCTACGCCTTATAGAAAGTGAGATCATGCTGGATTAGAAATTACTTGGCTTGGCTTGGGTTCAAGCTATTGACACTTTACGACATTCATTCTAGTATCCAACTAGATGAAAACTCCCAATATAATACTGTCTGCTTTCAAAAAGTATGGCAGGTACCATCGTAATTCTGGCGAATTGGTCGCTGTCGAGTTGGACCAAAAGCTTCTTGGCGGATTTCGTGTCAAACAGGAAATCTTTCCTTGCACCATACCATTGTCCGGCGAGAACCGCGGGTTCCATCTATTCGATAGAGCTGGTACATTCAATGCCAGAGCTATCGTTTGCATTGGTATGGCCTCCGGTAAAAGAGGCTTATGCATCGAAACAAGGACCATAAACGCCATCAAGAACGAAAAATATTGTCCTGAGTCTAGTGGTCAACCTATCGATTCGAGATTTGCCCACAAACAAGTCCTGGACCTCGACCTGAGACAATGGCACATCGACGATCTGTTGATCGGGCGTGAAAAAACAGAATGGCCCCCGATCAAAGTTTCCACAAATCCCGGTGGCTTCTGCTGCAATCACCTGATCTGGCAGCTACGAGCCGCCCAGCTCGAGGACGTTGTCTGTGCTTCGATTCCGTTTATCTTCATCCACATACCCTGCTCTCCAGAATGTGTAGGAGGTAACATGGAATTCAAGAGGCAGAGAAAGGTTACTCTAAAGGTAGCCGATATTATCCACGGTCTCGAGACAATACTGGAAAACGCAAGCTTGTGAAGCGTAAAACGTTACACAAGCGCCCAGAAAAAAGCCACGCCCACAAACAGTTTTCCAAACCGTCCCGTGACGGTTTTTTTATTATGAATTCATATGATTAGCATATTCACACCTATTTGCACCTCCTTACACATTTTCATACTTTTTTATGTCTCTTTGCGCCTATTTACGTAAACATATACCGCTAGAAAAACTACATAAAAAGCTACTACAAACCATACGGAAAAAGATGGTGTACGTAATGAGGCGAACGGAATTCTTGCAAAATTTTGAACTATCAGTAATTCATATGCTAACAATATATGTGCACCCCAACCAATGACTTGTGAAATTATCTGGGAGACGAAACCAAATACACCCGATAAAAACACTACTAGCATGGTCATAGGAATAAAAGGTAGAACTAAAATATTTACAACAACTCCTATAAGAGAAAGTTGCCCCATTAAATACAGTATGAATGGTGAAACAAATATCTGAGTAGATAAAGTAGCCGCGACTGTACCACGCATACCAAACCTATCTGGAATATATTTCAAACGTTTTTCGATTGGTGAGGCAAGTAAGATTAATCCGAGTGTAGCCAAAAAAGAAAGCTGAAACGAAGGATCGTGGAATAAGATCATGGGATTTTGAATCAACATAATAAGAGCAACGAAGATAAGCGCTCGGAAAACATTGTAACCGCGGCGTGTAACATCAGCGATAAGTGCTATCGAAGCCATAAAACATGAGCGGATCACGGTCGCACCGCCACCAACAAGAATACAAAACAAAAACATTCCAATACCACCTATAACAATTCCCCAAATCCTAGGCAACCCCGACAACACTTTGCGCAAAGCATATGCGACTATTGTTATATTGAAACCAGATAAAACCACAATATGTATCAATCCGACCGTACGAAAATCTTCTAATAATTTGGGACCTAGGGCACTTTTTTCTCCAACAACCAATCCTGATGCTAAGGCTGTGTATGGTTCACCAAGAACTCTTTCGAGATTCCCCACAAATCTTCTTTTTAATGAAAATAGCTTACCAATAACAAAGCCCTGTGCGCCATCCAACCAATTTGGATTATCAAAAACCCTAGTATTTTCACTAGTTGTAGCAACACCTGTTATACGAGCACTTTTTATCTCATAAAAAATATCATCTTTAGCCAAATATCCCTGCATATCAAAAGTGCTGCCATTGTTATTTGAAAAATTAAAAGGTGAAGATAACTTGCCAAAAAAATTGATTTGATCGCCATATTTAAAACGAGGATATAATTTGGTCTTCATTCTAACTAAGAGATCACTGCGGCAAGAGTATTGATCTACTACTTTCTGAGGCGACAAAACTACCAAATTTTTCGTATCTACAAATATTGTTTTAACCGAAATAACTACAATCTGACCAGTTTCTTTGCGCTCTGTATCTGTAGAAACGATTCCATCCCCATATACAAAGTGTCCGAGACACAATCCAACATCTGGCTTTTTTTGAATGAGAGAAAATGCCACACGAACACTGGCTATGCCTATAATAATAGACCAAAAAATCAGCACACCGGTTTTTACCACTCTGAAAGAGAGTACACTACCCTCATTTTTAGTGGCATTAGTAGCGATCTGTTCAACCATGATCAACCATCATAACCAGTCTAGTTAAAATTCTTGTGAATTTTTTATGAAGTTTTCCAAAAGATTTAGTGAGAAAATATAGGAGAAAGATACTGATTTTTTATGATTTCCTGAATTTTTGAACTATTTCGGCTTGGTCTTCGGGATTTAGAGCTTTTTTGAATAGAGCACCCCTTACACCTTTGACTCTAACCTCACACTCAGCCCAAGTTTGATGAATTTTTGTTATACCGCCCATACAACTAACATAAGAATAAGCTTTGGCACGAGAATGTGCAGAAGTAGCTTTTTTGTGTGCAAGTTTGATGGTCATCTTTTCGTGGTCATGAGAAATGTTTGTAATATTTTTGTATCCATAATCACGAAGTGCGCCTTTGAAAAGTAGGACTTTCTTACCATCAGCAAATTCGGTAGCAATTTCGTCACATCTTTCATTGCCAGACACTCCAACGTGACCACTCACATACTTCCAGACAACCTGACGTCCAGAAATCTCCACAACGAGCTTAATCCAAAGATCTTTATTTGAAACATCTTTTTTCTCTTTAGTTTTCCAACCATTCTTCTTCCAACCGTGAACCCATTTTGTAATACCATTTATCACATATGAGGAATCAGTATATAGAGTAGCGGATCCGTCAACTGAAATATGGCTCAATGCTTTGATCGCAGCCATCAATTCCATTCTATTGTTGGTCGTAGGGTTTTCCGCGCCACCAAGCTCTGTTACATCAGGCTCTTTCTTTGTATGCGACCCTCGCTCACCACAGATTATTGCTCCCCAGCCACCAGGTCCAGGATTACCACGTGAAGAACCGTCAGTAAAAATTATAAATGATCCGGAGTTGTCACTTTTTTTCTCATTATTCATGAGAGGTATTATAGCAGACTCGTGTACATAAAATTTCCTTACAGAAAACAGTCAAACTTGTATTTACTTTTTCTTCAATTAGGAGTAATCTCGCATATGGAATTGAGAACTCAACATCAACAAGATTCGGCAACTCAATCAAAAATTGAGCCGAGGGAGGATCCGGGGGTATGCAACAGAAAAAAAAGACGCCAAAATTTGTATTTTCGAAGTTTGGAATCATCGGTGTCGTACCACCTGCGGAAACAGTTTTTGAGCTGAAGAATAGTCTTGCGCTCACATCTCTGGCCACCACGGTCGAAATCCGTCTCGACAAGTGTCGCTTTGGTATTAGTGGTCCACCAAGGCTAACCGACGAAATGGCCAGAATAATCGTCAGTTTCTGTTCCGGTACAACGATCAGACCAGTGATTCTGACGTTCCGTGCAAAAGAACACGGTGGGACATATGACACTCCCGTGAAAGATCAGCTGGGGTTATGGCTACATCTGCCCGAAGTGCTTCGAAACCTCATCAATTACCAGTCGATGCCAATCTACATCGACTGGGGTCTCGATCTGATCGAGCACGTTATCGAAATAAATCAACCACAAATCTTTCCGTGGAGCAAAATCGTGGTGTCTCATCACTTCATGAAAAATACTCCACCTGAGAGCGAGCTCCGACAAAAGCTCCGCGAAATGGAAGCAACTCCGGCAACTAGTGGCATCAAGCTGGTGACATTGGCGAAAGATGAAGGAGATGTGATTGTGCTCGAGCGACTCTACAAAGGTCGCACCGATGAACGTCCACTCATTGCATTTGCCATGGGAGAACTCGGGCAAAGCAGCCGGATTGAATGCCTCACGACGTGGGGTAATGCGGGGACTTATGCGTACTTGAGGGGGTGTGAGAAAAATGCACAAGGAATGCTGTCCGTCGAGGAAATGCTGGCAATCCCGCGTGTAAGAAAAGCCTTGGGGCTCGGTATCCCACAGCCACTGGCAAGGTCCAGTCGAGAAGAAGACTGATATCAGTCAGAAAAAATCACAAACGCACGACCCGGGTGGGTACGGCGTTTTTTATTTGACCAACACATCTACAACTCTTAACCTCAACTCCGCTCTACCTCTATACATAGACTTTTCAAGAGAAGCAACTAGATCAATAGCAACACCAGGTGAAAAAAGTCCGGATGTTTCATTCGCCCACTTTTCTTCGGCACCAAAAAAGGAAATGGCCGATATACGCCCACCAGAATAATTTCCGGAACCACCCACACTGCTACCAGTACCACTTTGTGTAAGATTGAAAATAAATTCTATATGTTCAGAACCTTTACCAAATTTCCTGACAGAACTCGGCTTAACATTTTTGAAAAGGAAAATTGGTTTTGGATTACCCATACCGAAAGGAGCGAGCTGATTTATTGATTCAAATAGTTGCATACTTATTTCGTTCAATGAAAGTTCCGCATCAATAAGATCACTTTCTGCTTCTGTACCTTCTCCGCTTTTGTCGCTCGCAGAAATCTGTGCATCACGAATCTTATCCATAGCTTCAACCATTTTCTGTTCAAAATAATGTATTTCTTCGTTCGAAACTGCGAAGCCTCCTGAATGTTTGTGACCACCAAATTGAGATAAGACTCCGACAGGCAATGCACGCATCAATTCCACAACACTCGTCTTACCTTCTGACCTACAAGACCCCTTGATCAAATTGTCGCCATCACGTCCCCAAAGAAATACTGGCCTATCGAATTCTTGTGCACAAGAATTTGCCGCGAGCCCAAGCAAAGATGGCCTCCAGTCTGGATTACCTAGAACGATCACACTAGGAACTTCGATACCGTGACGATCACGAACTGTCTTTTTTATTTCCTTAACAAGAGAAGCCACAACCCCTTTACGCTCATTATTTATGTGATCCAAATGGTCAGCTGACAACAAAGCGGATTCATCTGTTTCGGCTACCAACAGATCAAAAGCATCCATAGGAACTCCCATTCTCGATGCCGCATTAATACGCGGAGTTATCATAAAGACAATATCGTCCTCACACAGGTTTGGTTGAGAGATCCGCAACTTTGCTAGTAAAGTCTTGAGCCCTTTGCGTGGACTCTTACGTAAGACCATCATTCCGTAGTGAGCAAAAACTCTGTTCTCTCCAACAAGAGGAACCATGTCTGACAAAGTTGCCATACCCACAAGATCGAGTAACCACTTTTCGTGATTATCTGGCAAACCAAGACGATCTTTTTGGAGAATTGCTTGGATAAGTTTGTAAGCTACACCGGATCCACAAAGATTTTTGTCAGGATAAGTACAATCGAGTTGCTTGTGATCGATAATTGCAAAAGCTAGAGGAAGAGACGGTTTACCGTCCTGTCCGACCGGTGGTTCATGATGGTCGGTGATAATGACGTCGATACCAAGTTTCTTTGCACGCTTCATTGGCTCGACATCAGTAATTCCACAATCGAGCGTGACGATCAATTTCACATTTTTTTCTGCAAGTTCGTCTATCGCGTCGGAATTCACACCAAAACCTTCATTGTGACGATGAGGAATATAAATAATAAAATTTTTAAACCCAATACGTTTGAAAAAGTCGTGAAACATCGCGGCACCAGGTATACCGTCAGCGTCATAGTCAGAATAAATAGCAATTTTTTCACCATCATAACTGGCGTAACCGACCACACCCTCTTGTTGATTGCTCTTGATCGCCTTGATAATCCTGTCAGCAGCTTTTTCGGCATCCTTCAAAAGAAATGGGTCATGTGTGTCGCGGTCATAGTTGGGGGCAAGAAATTTCTGTGCAGATATAGCGTCAGTGATACCTCGATGAAAAAGTATTCTAGACAAAAGGGGTGAAAGAAATTTTGGTCTAGAGACACTACTAAAGGTATCATTAGAAACTCCAGTCATCATAGGTGTAGCCAGTATATCTATCTGGTTAAGCTTGGCTTGTTCATCTTCTCTAAGTGGGCGTCGAACGGAATGTTTCATATAAATAGAGTATATCATTTGCTATAATAATCATATGTCAAAAAACAATACAGAACAGAATTGCATTTTTTGCAAAATTGTCGCAAAGAAAATTCCTGCGCACACTATTTACGAAGATGCTAATTTCTTGGCATTCTTAGATATAAACCCTATTTCACCAGGACATACTCTGGTTATTCCGAAGAATCATTACCGTTGGGTTTGGGATATACCATCAGAAGAAAATAATGGTTCAAATGTTCGCGAATATTTTGCTATCACACAGAAAATTGCATTGGCACAGAAAAAAGCTTTCTCCCAAGAGATGATTTTAAGTAAAATTGTCGGAGAAGATGTACCACATGCACATATTTGGGTCTATCCGAGCACCGAAACAAAAGGTGATAAAAAAGATTTTGAGGAAAATAAGAAAAAACTCATTGAAGTGATGGACTAAAAGAAAAACCACCGGAGATGTCCGGTGGGGTTATAATTTTTATTCTGTTTAATTCACACTTGCTGCCAACTAACTTCGCGACCAGCCCAGAACGGCACAATACCATCGAGCTCTTGTGCAAATTTGACCGGCTCAATGTTTGCGTACGTGACATTACCAATGTTCAACGGGAGCCTGTAGAACTCGGCGCCAAACTGGGACGTAAATGCCTCGAGACGTTTGATGTGACCACACTTGTGAAATATATCAACAAGTAGTGGCATCAAGACCGGCGCATTCCAAACGCCTGCACAGCCAGAACTACATTCTTTTTTGCCGCGAAGGTGCGGTGCGCTGTCACTTCCAAGAAAGAACCTGTTGCACCCTGAAGTCGCAACCCGCAACAACACGTCACGATCCTGCGTCGTTTTGGCAACAGGTTTGCAATAGTGGTGTGGGTTTAAAAACTCATTACCACCCTGCTTGTCACAGAGCACATCATCAAGTGTAAGCGTCATGTGATGAGGTGTAATTGTGGCAGCAACACCTTCACGTGCTAATGCCACAGCAAATACCGCGTCTCGAGTCGTGATGTGTTCAAGCACAATTCGTAACTTTGGAAAACCGACAGTCAAGTCTTCAAAAGTTTTAAGAAACGCACGCTCACGGTCAAGCACAAATACTCCTGGAACTTCACCATGAAGCGAAAGTACCATGCCACACTTCTCCATGGTTCGGAAGATAGAGTACAGCATCCTGATGTCTTCGATTGAAATGCCGTCTTCCGAGTTCGTCGTTACACCTTCTGGATACAACTTTGCAGCGATTGCACCAGCACCGAATGCTTCTTCAATCACTGTCGGAGTGGTGGACTTTGCCAGTTTAATCGTCATGAGTGGTTCAAAACCTTCACCTGCCACTGCAAGAATTTCAGAGCGATAACGCTTGACATCTTCCGCTGTTAAAATTGCCGGCGTAGTATTGGGCATCACCAATGCACGACGAAATATTCCTGATGTGTGCAGCACCACTTTCTTCAATATTTCACCTTGCCGAAAATGCACATGCATATCATCTGGTACTCTAAATATAACTTCCATTTTAACTACTCCTTGTTTTTCTAATTGTTATGGCTTTATAAGCCGTTTCTAGGTCCATTATCTATAAACACATTTACACACCACAAACAAAAAAGCAAGCGTGTCCTGAAACACACCTGCTTTGAACTAAAACGTTCAACTTCACCGAATCAACCGTCTGGCTTCACGCACCGCCTCTACCAAGTTCCATGGACGAAGCATGGCGATAGAACCAAGAGCAATGGAACCCGGTTGTGCCACCTCACAAATCTGGCGTACATGCTGTGCACTCAAGATTCCACCACCAATGACCATTGGTTTGTGAATATGCCCTTTGGCACGACATAACCAGTCGATGAGCAGTGGAAAGAGTGGCGCACCAGAGAGACCACCACCACCAAAACTTTTGAGCGGTGATTCGTCCATCCCGAGGAGATCTTGCCAATCGATCTTGTTTTCTTCACCGTGTGGTTGTGAACCATACGGCAAAGTGTTTGTGAGACAGATCGCATCGCAATGTTTGTGACGAGAGATAGCGCGTGCCTCATCAACGCCGATAAGTAAATTGAGTTTGAATATGAGTGGAATATTCAACACGGCGCCAACTTCGACCATCCTGTGGGCTTCATCAACAATATTATTCGAATGCACTTTGACATTCGGACAAGAAAGATTGATTTGCAATGCAACTTTCCTGCCTTGTGCAAAGAAGAATTTGAGGTGACCTTTGAGCAAAGCCACAAACTCCGAAAACTCCTTCAATCGTTCTCCCGGAGTCGCTGCGACAGACATGAACGACAAGGTAAACGCATCTGTACGCTTCTGCCAAATTCCCTTTTCAAGCAGGAACTGAGCACCGGGTCCAGACAAGCCAACGGCATTCATTGCCAAACCTTTTGGGATGTCTACATATATGCACTTCGGTTTTAATTCTACTGGAGTAATGCCGTCTGCACGCAATGGCATATTTCCATCACGTTTGGGTAAGGTTGTCGTTTTCGCGACAAAACCAATCCCTTTCAAGGTAAATCCTGGACAAAAGGTAAGAAACCGATGATACCAGTACCCCTCATCAAAGAATGCTGTCAGACCAGAAAAGCTCTGGACAACGCCGTAGTCAACTCCTCGTAGGTTCACGTTTATTCTCCTTTTTCTGTTTTTATGTTTTTTAGGCAAAAATTACGCCAAGTTTTATGTCAAATTTTCCTCACTTCTTGTATCTATAACAACCCTATCAAAATTGAAAAATATTACAAGCGCCTATTTCAGTGCCTCAATACCAGGAAGAGTTCCTCTTGCGAGAAAATCCAACATGGCACCTCCACCAGTAGAAATAAAAGTAAATTTATCTTGTAGACCAAGGTTTGCGATAGCTGCCACAGTATCACCACCACCAACCATAGAAACTGCACTAGTATTTTCTGCTATCATTTTCGCCAATTCCAGAGTAGCGTCTTGATATCCATCTTCGTAAAGTCCAAGTGGACCATTCCATAGAACAAATTTTGCTTCAGAAATCTTCACACGCAACAAATCCATACTCACTTGACCAACGTCTACTATCTTATCGTTCGCAGAAACGTTATTCGCCATTTTGGTCTCATGTGCTTCATTAACCACGTCAACAGGTATCATGATTTTGACATTTACTATCTTTTCTCCTTGGACATATTTTGAAAAGTCTAGACTTCCATTCATAACTCCCTCTGAAACCAAAGATTTGCCAACTTCATAACCTTTTGCTTTAAAAAAGTCATTTGCCAATGCTCCACCAATAAAAATATTATCTGCACTTTGCAAAAATTTTTCAAGTAGCGGGATCTTTGTCTCAAACTTTGCACCACCAAGCACAAAGACAAAAGGATGTGCGGGCTTGAAGGCTTTGGAAAGGTTGAAAATCTCTCGTTCTAGCTGTAGACCCGCATAACTCGGCAAGAGTTTTGATACACCGACTACAGACGCATGTTCGCGATGACATACAGGAAAAGCATCATTCACATAAATATCAGCAAGTGAAGAAAGTTCTGCAGCAAATTTCGCATCATTGACCTTTTCACCAGGAAACTGACGAAGATTTTCTAAGAGAATGCAACTTCCAGCGACACCTCCAACATCTTTGTTGCCTGAATTAATGGCTTCGATCGCACTAGCCGCCTTACGATAATCTTTACAAAAAATTACAGGGACGCCTAATTCTACCAGCTTTTTTGCGACTGGTTCCAACGAACTCTTCTCACCATCAGGAGATTCAATATGACTCATCAAAATAACTTTTGCACCTTTGCCACGTAAAAACTCTATAGTTGGTAGAGCTGCACGAATACGATAATCGTCCACGACAACTGCGTCTTTAAGAGACATTCCAGCTGGTATATTCACTGGAACATTAAAGTCTACTCGTACCAACACTCGCACATCTTTCAAATATTTAATATCACGGAGAGTTTTCATAGATGAAATTTTTATTTAGAAAATTGGACGTAAGAAATTATTTAACATCATCGACTACTTTGATCAATTCAATAAATCCTGGAGCATTCACACTTTCTCGACCGACGAGTAAACCATCGACTTTACCTATAGCCATAATATCGTGCGCATTTCTGAATGTAACAGAACCACCATACAAAACTTTTACCTTAAGACCGGCATCCGCACCAAATAGATCTGAAAAAACTTTCTTAACAAATAATGACGTCTCGTAGACATCCTCAGCCTTCATCGCTTCAGCGGCGCCAATCGCCCAAATTGGTTCATAAGCAATAACAATTCTCTTGGCATCTTTGTGTGAAACGTTGGCGCAACTAGCCTTAATCTGATTCTTCAAACTTTCTAAGTAAGCACCACTTTCATCTCGCAATGCTTCACCAATACAGAGGATAGGCGTAAGGCCGCTTTCGAGTATTGCTTTCAGACGGCGTGATACTGTCTCATCCGTATCACCTCTCTTGCGCTGTTCTGAATGTCCGACAATAATATATTCTACCCCAAGGTCTCGAAGCATCATGACACTAACTTCCCCAGTATGAGGTCCACTTTCCGTCTCCCAAGAAACAGTTTGGGCTCCCATGAACATTCCGACAGGTTTTCTTCTTCTAGTACAAGGAACAATAAAAGGTAATGGTGGACATATCACAACTTCGGTATTTGAAAGTTTCGCAGAAGCTTTCTTGATCCGACTTACGAGCTTCTTGGCCTCAGCAACTGAACCTGGATTCATTTTCCAATTACCAACTACAAGTTTGTGATGATTCATAAAATGTTGTTTTTAACTTACATAAAACATTGTATCACGATAAACATCATGGTATAAAGGCTTAAATAGTTCTAATTTTGACAAGGTAACAGGAGGACATCATGGAAGAATGGATGGAAGAATGGTTCTTTGTGGCGGAAGGTTGTGTTCCAGGATCAAGTATAGTGAAAGATGCTGGAGGAATACGAAGTTGTGGCTCTTTTTTCAAGACAGGAGGACATCATGGAAGACCAAACACGTGCTCAAATCGCAACATTGCGTGGAGAAATCGACAAAATCGATGCGAATTGGCTTCAACTGCTGCTTAAGCGAGCCGATTGCATCCAACAAATCGGTGCACTCAAACGCCACTCTGGCAAACCAGTTCGGGACACCGAACGCGAGCTTTCACAGATCCACCAAATAAAGAAAGCTTGTGATGATGCTGGTCGTCCAGAATTACTACCATACGTACTTCTGGTACAACGTGTGATCGTTGAAGGCTCTGTCCGTCTACAGGGAAACAGCGACGCTGTGATACACGGCGTAAAATATTGCATGTTCTGTGAATGGACAACTTCTGGTGTAACAGAGCCACCACTCAATTGGCCGACATGCATCAGATGCCACATGCCACTCATCATCACCGCCAGATGAAAAATTCTCACAAATCCGCTCGAAACCAAAGGGCGGATTTTTATTTCCAAATATTTTAATCAGATAAGAACTTTCTGCTTATAAGTAATGTAATAGTTTGGTTACAAAAAGTATATGCGTGTAGCCAAATGGACAATTTCACTAAAATAAGTAGTATTCAACTTAGGTAATAGTAAAAGAAACAAATCAATAACAACAGAACGAGATTGGAGAATGAGTAATGAAAAAATCACCGAAGACATCGTCTGCACCAGCAACCTCAACTGACGTTTACGCACAGCGCGGTGTTTCGTCTGGAAAAGAAGATGTACATCGCGCCACCAGAAATCTTGACCAAGGGTTGGTGCCGACGGCATTTTGTAAGATCCTGCCGGACTTCCTCGGTGGCAGCGCGAAACATTGCAACATAATTCACGCCGACACAGCTGGAACAAAAGCTGGACTAGCTTGGCTCATGGCTCAGGCTCACGCCGATCCAAAAATTGCCGGTAGTATTGCTGTCGACGCACTTACCATGAACGTCGACGACGTCGGTTGTTGTGGAGTTGTCGATGATATTCTCGTCAACCAAACAATCGGTCGTAACGCCTTTCAGGTAAACTCAGACATGATCGAGGCAATCATCGGCAGTGCCGACCATTTCTGCACAATGCTGACCAATCTGGGAATCGGCTGCCATTTTGGTGGTGGCGAAACAGCCAGCGTTGGTGACATCGTCAGGACTCTCGACGTTGGATCGAGCGTCGTTGCTCGACTCAAACAAAAAGACATCATCGATGCCGGGAATATGGTACCAGACGATATTCTCGTTGGTTTCAGCTCGACTGGACAAGCTTTTTGGGAAACCAAACTGAACTCCGGGATCGGGTCAAACGGCTTAACAAACGGTCGTCATGATGCGTTGTGCGATATCTATCGAAACATGACGGAAACCTACGCACCAGAAATGGAAAAGGGGTTGGTATACCGCGGACCGTACAAACTGACAGACCGTTTACCAGAGGATATCAACTTCACCATCGGTGAGGCACTGTTGTCACCGACGCGCACGTACCTGCCACTCATCAAGACAGTCCTCACACACATTCCGCGACGCTTCATCCACGGGATTATTCATTGCTCCGGTGGTGGTCAAACCAAGATTATGAAGTTTGGTAAACCCGGAAATGTGTACATGAAGGATGACATCTTTCCCACACCACCGGTCTTTGCAATGTTGCAACGAGTTTCCGGTGCCACGTGGGAACAGATGTACAAGGTGTACAACATGGGGTGGAGACTGGAGATGGCAGTACCAAGCCGAACGCTTGCAAACGAAATAATTGACATTGCCGCCAAATCTTGCGGCATCAAGGCTCAAGTGATTGGTCGCATCGAAAAAGGTGACCATGGCAACAAATGTCAGGTTGTCATCAGGTCTTGCAAAGGTGAGTTAAAGTACTAAACACGTCATAGCACAGTAATTGCAAAGTGTGACAAAACTTCAAGAGGTCCCCGCGGGCCTCTTTTTTATATCTCTTTCCACGAAATCATAATGTATTGCGAACCTGCCAAAGGAAAAGACGGCGGTGGGCTATAAAGAAGATTTGCATCATAGGTAAGATTACGTGTGTCATAACCAGTACCATCTGTATAAGCAAAACCGTAACGCTTGTTCGTAGCTATCATACCGTCTAAGGTTAATGAACTACGTGTGTAATAATTTGTCCCGCTAATTTTACAACTTGATCCATAGTAAAAACGTCCAACACGTCCATTTTCTGCAATAAGTGCACCGTCAATACGTAAAGTATCTGGACTCACAAGACCAATATTAATATTACCTTGAGCCACCAGACCAATAACATCAGTGCCATCATAATGAGTATAGAGTAAGTTTGAATTCACGGTAATATTCGGCTCTTGACCAACCTGATCAGGAAATTTACCGGCAGCGATCGTCAATCGTGCGCCATTTATTTGTCCGCTAACCCAAACGTGATCTTGGAAAAACAAGACGCCATGTGCAGGATATGAATATGTACCAATCAGGCTTTCTGTATTTATACTCCACGTCCCCCACTGTGTCTGACTCGAACTATTTGTACACCCACTCGGTGCACTAACCAAAGTGCGTACAACATACAAACCGTAAGTTCCGTTTGTATTTAGTACAACATGATAACCTTGTGCAGAACTACCACTATATTGCGACTGCGTATAATTGACACCATCTGATTGAGCAATTGTTTGTAATTGTTGTAAATTTGAAAGCAATCCAGAAAAGTCTACAGCAGGAACTGGAAACTGCCTACCAGCACTAAACACATCTGGACGGCTTGGTATCGAAGCTGGGGGTTGTGGATCAGCCGGTGAAACTTGAGTGTATACACCAAATGCTGTTTGACTTGTATCTGGATCTACATAAGTCGCCTGTGCGCTTGAAATAATATTATTAGCAACTCCATCAAAATGAATTCCGTAATTTGATTTGATAGAACCATTTACGATCGTGCCTGATCCAAATCGCATATTATCGTTGGCTACAACTGCATATTGTGCCAGTGATGGCACAGCCAATATCGTCTGAATTGTACGAGAATATGCAAAACTACTTGAAGCAGTTTGATTGACTGTACCTTTGGAAGTAATCACGACTTTCGTCGAACCAATAGGTGGAGGAGTGATCGTCAAAGAGTACGAACCAATTGTTGCGCCATATTTATCCTGAAAATTATGAACGTAAGGACCATAGTTGCCACCACCAACAGAACCAGCACTGCCAGTACCATCCTGAAAATCAGTAGGAAATTGTGCTAGGTGCCATTGGTAATAATTAACACCAGCTTCAGCGATCTGAAAAGCTTGCTCACGTGCAGTAGACATGCGAACACTTTTTATGAGAGTTGCCCCCCAACTCACCAAACCAATTGTCATAGTCACGGTTATCGATGCAAACACAAGAACGCTTATGAGAATATCGCCACGATTTCCCATATCGCCAAATTTTTTTCTATTATCACGATTTTTATTACATCTTTTTTCACTCATAGATTTGTCTTGAGATTGCGCAAACTCATATTGGCAGAATAAGTGACAGGTGTAGGTGATTTGTTCGGATCAACATCCAGAGTTAAGTTCATTCTAATCAAAGAAATGGCACTTAGGGTTACGGGTTGTGTAAGTGAAGAACCAGAACCATTGTAGGTATTATCAAAATATTCTAAAAGAGGAGTAGAGGATGAATTTCTAACATTAGACACAAGAGAAGTGGTGCTTTGATTTGCCAGAGAATAGGAAAGCGGTGAACCTGTTGGTACAATAACCGCCTTATAAACAGTGTTTCCCATCAAACTATAAGTAACCTGCTCTTGAGAGCCGTCATTATTTATATCAGAAAAAAAAGAGATCGTATTTGTGGCAGCTGTAACTATTGGATATGTTCCAGTTGCACTAGGAGACATGGCACGAATTTCTTTCATAATCGTTTTGAAAATAGCTTGCGCATTCGTCGAAGTTTCTAGCGAACCAGATACCGATCTCTGATACGAAAAGACACTCGCCTCAAAAGTTCCCACGGCAACCATGATGGTTATAAAAATACTTATAGTTATGAGGGTTTCAACAAGTGTCATTCCTTTCATGGCTTTATTATACTACGGTCCCAAACTTATCGTCTGGTTTTGCCAACCTGATGCGACAGTTACGGAACCACTCCAAGACGTATAACCAGCATGTGACACCATTACATTATATGAGCCAGTCTGTAACCCACTAAACAAAACCTGACCAGGTGGTATACAAGAAGATGTGTATGTAAAAGAAACACCGGAAAGTGTCGGCGTTGATGTCGCAACCGCAGTGGAAAGAAACGTCATATATCTCATGGACTCATTCCCATTGTGAATGCCAGCAATTGAGGAATTGTTCGCTGTGTAATAAGTCGAGTTTGTACCATCTGGCCCAAGATAATTCCAAGTCGTTGTAGAAGTGACTACTGCATTAGAGGCAAGCTGAAATTTCAAGCTATTTGCGCCAGTCGTAGTAGCTTGACTAGTCGGTGTCCAAGAAAGTGTGTAGAAATTACTAGACGCACCTGTGTCAAAAGTGGAAGATTCTAGGCGTCCAGAAGAAGTGTATGAGCCAAAAGCATTTTTCAATTTAACAGTACCAGCTAAAGATGTATCGACGGCGCCATCATCTGCAAAGTATTTGCTTGTGTTAGTAAAATAATCCTGACCACTACCAGCTGACCAATTTGCTTGATTCATATAACCCTGACCCGTAATGAGAGTTCTGTCGACACCACTATTTCCACCAGTACCAGTCAAACGCAGCGTCGTACCAGAAAGAGGAAGTTGTGTAGCACTATCTACAACAGTCATCATCAAACTATTTGTCTGTTTTGGTGCAACAACTATCTGAACATTTTGAGAATTACTTGGGTTCAAAACAAATGGACTCAAAGGAGTGATACCTGCGACATCATAAGAAGAGTCAGTCGGTATCAAAGAGTAAGTGTCCCATTCGAGAGTCGGTAAGCTCAACAGTCCGGATCCATTTGTAACCAAATTTTGGCTATATTTGAGAACAGGAGAACCACCGCCCGTCACGCCAACCTGTTTTGCACCAGCCATAGTGAAGTGGAGGCCAGCCACTGGTGCACAAGTCGATGTCACACTCGAAATATTAAGCGAAGCAAGATGATCAATAGAAAAAGTTATAGGCGTAACTTGTTGAGTGAGAACTGTTGCATCAGGTTTTGTTGGGTTTGGATTACCAGAGCTTGTGGCGTATGTCCGTTCACTTGAGTAACCAGTCTTGCTTACTACAACATGATAAGTATTTAGACTTTGTGGCACACCGACGATATCTAGAACACCACCATTATTTGTTACATCATGATCTTGAACAGAAGAACTGGCAGTATTAGTCAAATCTACAGTCGCACCAGAAACCGGATTACCATTGGCATCCAAAACCTGCACCGCCAGAGCTCCACCAGTAGAAGCTGATTGCAAATTTGCTGGAGCAACTTGGCCAGTCAAGGAAACTGTTTGAAAATTTTGACATGTACTGCAACCAATCTCCACCTCAACGAGCTTGCTACTAGCCTGAAGAGTAGTTGTAGAAAAATCAAGATTGCGTATAGTCAAAGTTATAGTGAAAGCCGTACTGCCACGGACAATCGTCTGCGTCTGAGGCAAAGTTCCTTGGGGAATTCCGTTCGTCAGTCCAACATTTACATATGGCATATTACGAATTATTTCAAATTCTTCATCAGCTAGAGCCAGCGCAAGAAGCTTGGACTGATTTGTATGAGCAAGCTGGAATAACTTTGAATAGGCTCCGTAAGCCATAGTAACAACAGTCAAAAAAACTGCCACACCGACGATGACTTCGATGAGTGAAAAACCACAAAAAGACAACTTTTTTTTATTGTATGTAGGAAAATTATTCCTTGTGAAGACTTTCATGAGTAATAAGTTATATAGCATTCACCAATGAGTACATCGGCGAGATCATCGCGATAGCAAAGAACGCCACAGCGCCACCGATCAGGACAATAAGGAATGGCTCGATAACCGTAGACATATCTCGAGTCCTTTGTTCAACATCATTTTCATAATATACCGCAACACCCAGAAGCATTTCGTTTATCTTCCCTGTTTCCTCACCAACACTCAACATTTCCGCGAAGAATGGTGGATAAAGATTTGCGTGATCGGCAAAAATCTTGGACATAAGTTCACCTTTTTTGATTGCGTCCTTAGCCTTCTCCATCACATCACGAAAATGCACATTTTGTACGACCGAGGCTGTTATATCTAGCGACTCAACGACGTTAACCCCAGAATTCATGAGCGAAGAAAGCGTACGCGCAGCACGAGCAGTATTCACTTCTTGAACTAGACTTCCTATTATCGGTAATTTTAGAATCAAACCATGTACAACATACTTTCCGGAAGGTTTGCGAAGCCATTCATGCATCAAAAGACCAATCAAGATAAGTGCACCAAGAACATATAAACCTTGATTGGAGATAATATTACTTATTGTAAGCAAAAACTGCGTAGTTATAGGTAAGGAAACATTGAGATCAATAAAAGTCTTCATGAGTGTCGGTACCACGATGATGAACATCAGGACTCCGACGATGACCATGACCGACAGAATAACAGCCGGATACATCATGGCACCACGTATGCGTTTTTCTAGAAGATAAGCACTCTCCATTTGTGTGGCCAAAATTTTCAGTGAGCTTGCAAGTGTTCCACCTTGTTCACCAGCTTTGACCATAGAAACAAATAGCTGAGGAAAAACCTTTGGATGAGCCTCGAGCGCACCAGCGAACGTTACACCTTTATCGACATCATCAATAATTTCACCCAAAATAGCTTTGGGACCAGCGGCACGTGTTTGCCTTTCTAATACCGATAAAGCACGAGACAAAGACAACCCAGCTTCGAGCATTGAGCCGAGATTCCTAGCGAAAGTGATCTTGTCCGCAATCTTGAATTTTCTAGAGAAGGAACCAAAAGAGAGTTTCATGTTCAACCCGCTATTTTTCTTTTTGTCAGACACAGTAATAACTTCTGCACCTGCTTCACGAATCATTTTGTATAATTCGTAACGATCCGCCGCATCTTTTTCGCCAGAGTAAATCTCACCATTTGGCTTTTTTGCTTTGTAAATAAAATGTGGCATATTATTAAAAATTTAAAAGACAATAAACATAACCCTATTCTGATACAACGCGCAAAACTTCTTCAATAGTCGTCAGACCCAATACACATTTATAAATACCGTCTTCTATCATAGTAAGCATCCCCTCTTTCTTTGCTTGCTCTTCTATCTCTGTCGAGGTTGCGCTCCTCATTACCAAGGTTTTGATACTAGGAGTCATACGCAATATTTCATGAATACCGATACGTCCTTTGAAACCGTCGTCGGAAGCACTAGGTACAGGTTTGTAGAAAGAAATATTTTCCCAAGCATCATCCGAACCGATAACTTTTTCGTCTTTTAGGGCCTTGAGGACACGTTTCATGTCAACGATTTTTTCTAGCTGAGCAAATTGTTCATGTGACAAAAGATATTTTTCTTTATTTTCTGTCAAACAGCGAACGAGACGTTGTCCAATCACAATATCGAGTGTAGAAACCAGAAGAAATGGTTCGACCTTCATATCCAAAAGTCGTGGAATGGCACCAGCTGCTGAGTTCGTATGGAGAGTAGACAAAACTAGGTGACCAGTCAAAGCAGCATTCACTGCCAAAGCGGCTGTTTCATTATCACGAATTTCACCAACCATGATTATGTCTGGATCCTGACGGACAAGAGTACGAATTCCTTGAGCAAAAGAAAAACCGATTTCAGGGCGAACCTGAGTCTGATTAATACGAGCCATCTGGTACTCGATAGGATCTTCAATCGTGGAAATATTTACATCAGGAGTATTCAAAACATCGAGCATTGTATAAAGTGTCGTGGTTTTACCAGAGCCTGTTGGGCCAGTCGTGAGTATCATTCCAGTCGTGAGATTGAGTGCATGATGTATACGTTCCAGCCCTTCTCCATGAAAATTCAAAAACTCCAAAGTGAAGCCAGATATACTCTCTCGCAAGAGACGCATAACGATTTTCTCACCAAAATATGTTGGTAGGATGGAAACACGAAAAGAAACTTGCTCACCATTGAGATCCATCTTAAATCGCCCGTCTTGTGGAAGTCTTTTCTCGTCGAGTTTCAGACTAGCAAGCACTTTTATGCGTGCACTGATAGAGGGTCCAGCCTGTTTCGGCAGAACCATAGCATCATGGAGAAGACCATCAATGCGGTAACGTACCAAGACTTGATCCTCCATAGGTTCAATGTGTATATCGGAAGCCCCTTGAATAGCAGCATGCTTCACAAGCGCATCTACAATACGGATAACTGGTAAATCTTCCGCGATTTTTCGTAGATCACTCTCTGATGAATCCAAGGTTTTCAAAGAAGTCCCTGAACCAAGTGCCGCCGTCTCCTTCTGTAATATGTCACCAAACTCGGCTTTCAAACTCTTCTGATACTGTACCAAAACCTCTTTAATGGAATCAGTATCTGTTAATCTTGGAAGAATCTTTAGATTTACTTTTTTCTTTATAAAATCAATCGCCGAGAGATCATTAACGTCCAACATGGCTACTTCTAGTCCGGCATCACTTTTTTTGAAAGCTACAATATTATGACCACGTGCGATCGGTTCTGGAATAAGAGAAAGTGTATCAAAAGATATTTTTTGAGATTTTAGATCGACAAAGGGGATACCGATCACATATGCTTGCATGCGATGGAGATTATCGACGGTAATTTTACCTGCAGAAACAAGTATGTCACCAAGTCTCTTGCCAGAAGTAGCGGCTTCTTTTTGAGCATCCTCAAGATCAGTCTTGGATACAAGTCCAGAATCAGAAATAAATTTATAGAGCTGGGTATCTTCGACGAACACAGTGCTTATATTTTAACAGAAAAAACAAGTCTACGCATTAAAGACGTGCATTAAAAATCGTGCGACATGTTGAAGGGGATATACCCAAACAATGTTCGTCGCACGATAACAGAAAGACTACGAGCACATACAAAATCTCAAACTTGCCAAAGGCTACAGAAAGGATTCGACCTCAGGAGGAGCGGTGAAATACAACGTATCGCCCTCATTGGAAATAGTCCCCATCGCACCTTGTAGTGGCTCAGACTCCACAGCGTAAGTGAGCGGATTTGCCGTCGCTCTCGAAATGGTCACAAAGCAAACAGGTGAAACGTGCGGGTCAGTGTAGCCACTATGAACCAAGAAGTGATTCTCACCACCAACGTGGTTCAGCTGAGCATTGATTTCTCCGGCATGATCTTCACGAAACAGCCTGTCCAGCCTGTACAAGTTCAAGACCATACCACGAGCCTCCAGATCATAACCAAGCTCTGGAATTGGTACGCTTTCTTTGTACGCCCGATCACGCCACGCCGCCATGAAGAACGAGTAGAGTAGGTCCGTATATTTACCACCTTGCTTGATGGTACAACGGATAAGCTCGCCGCCAATGACCGGTGGAGTAATCTTGAAAATGTTGCTCCAAAAATCTCGACCCTGGATGCACAGCACCCCATCTTCAAGACAATTACGTACCGACATTGCTGGCGAAGGCTTGACGATGATACCCGTCTTCTCCAACATTAACTCTTTTCGGTATTTTTGCCATAATGGCTTATACCCCCCAGACTTACCTTCAGAAATGATACCCATAATTCCCCTTTTTTTACTTTCCTTTGGTTGACATAATTATCAAAGATTCTTACAAAACCCCCTGCACAATACAATATTCACCGACTTACAGTCAAGTGCCAAAAGTGCCCACATGTCATTCACATGTAATCCAAAAAAATACAGGCGCCAAACACACACAAATATCAAACTGGTATATAAAAACGTGCGATATACCAATTTGGTAAATCGCACGTACTAACGAACTACATGTAAATAAAACCTATCAATTTGATAACACGCCTGATCACACCAGGTTTTGAGCGTAATCGAGAAACGCGTCGGAGTAGACCAGCACATCACCCGGATGGAACGTGTGCCAGTCTGCGTGTGAGAAACTCACATTCCACCGTGCCAGCTTTGGCTTGTTCCACACGATCTCCAAGAAAATTGCTGGAAGACCAAGCTTTTTGCGGGCATTGCTGCCTAGCCCCGTCAAAACCGGTACAACGTTCGTGCCCGTATCCGTAAAGTAACCGGAGGGAACTACGCCGAATTTCGTGACCTGGTTGAACATGAACACAAATTGTCCTGCAGCCACAGCGACCCTGTTATGCGCGAGAGTCTGTGCCAACTCCCCGCTGACTCCGGTATGTTTGTATACGCGGAGATCTTGGAAAAACCTGCCCGCATTAATCTCGCGAGAGAAAGGAGTACGAATGAGACCACTCCTCTCTGCTCCGGGCACCAGTTCATCAAAATACGTGGCGACTGTCGACATATCGACTGAACAATGGCGATCGAGAGGATCAAAAACTTCCTCACGAATACCAAGCTCGCACGTTTCGACGTATACCTTGACGTGACGGACAGCCATACCGACCAGCTGCGGTAACTGGTCATGAGCAGCGCTACCATCCCTACTTGCAACCCCCAGATCGGAACCACCACCCGATGCATTTTGTGCGTTTTGCATTTTTTGTCCCCTCCTTGGAGACTATTTTTTGGTTCTACATTTCTGACAAATGAACTTCTTTACTAAGTCAGAGATTACTGTACAAACATATTCAAGTCAACGTTCATAATAATATTACTCGTGCTTTTTGTGCTCCGATATATCTCATAATTAACTGTTACCGAGACTGTCTTGGATTTTCAGGGTTGCCGAATCGCTTTTGCACATCATACAGTTTTGTAATACGTCGTGCAATTTCTTGTTGCAGAAGTCTGTGATTAAG
>Ga0209697_10001554_pt1 | contig 35039 bp, 26 predicted proteins | sample AliMusrvi5mmetaG_FD_184115 | JGI IMG/M metagenome (GOLD analysis project Ga0209697, IMG submission 184115) | Freshwater lake bacterial and archeal communities from Alinen Mustajarvi, Finland, to study Microbial Dark Matter (Phase II) - Alinen... | ecosystem: Environmental > Aquatic > Freshwater... | reverse complement strand
GGAGAACGGGCATGATCGCTGGGCTCCAGCCGTATGCGGAAATTCTTCCTCTGCGAAAATCTGCGAAATCTGTGGATGAAAAAGAAGTTTATCCGCAGATTACACAGATTCCCGCAGATTTACGGAAAGGTGAATGGGCATGATCGAGGGGCTCAAGCCGCATGCGGAAATTCTTCCTCTGCGAAAATCTGCGAAATCTGTGGATGAGGAAATGGTTTATCCGCAGATTACACAGATTCCCGCAGATTTACGGAAAGGTGAATGGGCATGATCGAGGGGCTCAAGCCGCATGCGGAATACAAGGAGTCGGGGCATCGCTGGCTTGGCAGCGTCCCAAATCATTGGTCGGTCCTGCCGAACCGTGCGCTCTTCGATGAAATCAAAGACCGCAACCATCCGAGGGAGGAAATGCTGTCGGTGACGATCACGCGGGGCATCGTGCGCCAGAAAGTGCTGCTTGATGGCTCGTCGAAGAAGGACAGTTCAAATCTCAACAAAGGTGCTTACAAACTCGTTCAGCCACACGACATCGCTTACAACAAGATGCGGGCGTGGCAGGGCGCATTGGGAGCTTCCACGCTTCGCGGCATCATCAGCCCTGCCTACGTCGTGATGCGCCCGAGGAAAGAGGCCAACCCGTGGTTCTATCACAATCTCTACCGCACACCCTCATTCGCGAAAGAGGCTGAACGCTGGTCTTACGGCATTACCTCCGACATGTGGAGCCTGCGCCCGGAGCATTTCAAAGTCATCGGCACGGTGCTTCCACCACCCGCCGAACAAGCCGCCATCGTGCGGTTTCTGGACCATGCGAACCGGAAGATCGACGGCTTCATCCGCGCGAAGCGGAACCTGATCGGACTGCTGAACGAGCAGAAGCAGGCCATCATCCATCGCGCTGTCACACGTGGACTCGGACAGGAAGAGGAGTATCCACAGATTTCGCAGATTTCCGCAGATCAGAATTCAAAAAATCTGCGCCCATCTGCGAAATCTGCGGATAAAAAATTCAAACCCTCCGGCATCCCTTGGCTCGGCGACATCCCGTCGCATTGGGATGTGCGACGCGTAAAACAACTCACTCAAATCCTGCGCGGCAAGTTTACGCATCGCCCTCGGAATGATCCTTCGCTCTATGACGGCCCGTATCCATTCATCCAAACAGGATCGGTGGCGCGAGCCAAAAAATTCATCAGGGATTACAAGCAGACGCTCAACGAGCGAGGGCTTGCCGTCAGCAAGTTGTTTCCGAAAGGCACCCTCTGCATGACTATCGCTGCAAACATTGGCGATGTCGCAATCCTCGACTTTGAAGCGTGTTTCCCAGATTCCGTAGTCGGTTTCGTTCCAAAATCAGGACTCGACCGCGATTTTCTCTACCTCGTGTTTCTCTGTTTGAAGGAAGAATTGTTGAGCGATGCCCCGGTGAACACTCAAGGCAATCTCAATGTTGAACGAATCGGAGTGAAGTGGTTGCCATTCCCCCCCTTTGCAGAGCAGCAACGCATCGTGGATCAGGTCGAATCAGAAGCGGGCACGTTTGACACCGCCATCGTGCGCACCGAGAGGGAAATCTCCCTGATGCAGGAATACCGCACCCGCCTGACAGCCGACATCGTTACCGGCAAGCTGGACGTGCGCGAGGCCGCCGCAAAGCTGCCGGACCTGCCCGGCGATGCCGTCCCGGAAGCCCTGTCGAATGATGTTTTGGAAGAAACCGGGGAGGATCAAGAAGAGTGATGCAAACCCGCGCGGGAGTCCTACAATGAGCCGCACACATGAAAGTCGTTGACGATATTCTTTCCAAGCTGGCAGATCTCATCCAGAGCGGCCGGTTCGTGGAGCTGGAGACGGAGGGGCTGGAGATCAAACCGGTGCCTGCGGACGGCGGAGATTGGAAAGAAAGGCACAAGAGCGTGAACGCCTTCCTCAACACGCGGGGCGGCATTCTCATCTTCGGCGTGAAAGAGGAGGGCACGGGGCCGTCGCGGCGTTATGTGGTGAGCGGCTGGAAGGACCATGCGGAGCCGAACTTGAAGGAGTTTGCACGTCTGTTTACGGACCGGAAGGGCGTGAAGCAGGATCTTGGCGATTGCTTTCCCAACATGGAAATCCGGGAGTTGCTGGGCGAGCGTGTGGCGATTGTCTATGTGGATGAACTGTCGGCGGACCGGAAATTTGTCTTTCTGAATGGCACGGCCTACAGGCGCATCCTGACCGGCGACCACAAGATCACGGACCGGGAGGTGGAAGCGCAGGAGGAGTTCCAGGAAGAGGCGGCGCACGCCAAGGAACTGCAACCGGTGCCGGATATGACGGAGGCGGACCTGGACCTGACGAAGCTGAACCAGTTTATCTTCCACCTGAACCAACCCAAGCCTGTCGAGACGTTGAAACCGGATCTGGCAGCGGCGAGGCCCTTCCTGGAACGCCGTTGCTTTCTCAAGGACGGGGCGGTGACGATCCTCGGCGCACTGGTCTGCGGAAACCATCCAGGAGACAGGCTGGGATTTCGCAGCCATGTGCATGGATATGTGGACGTGCCGCAGCAGATCGCCCAAGACAAGCAGGACTTCGTGGACAACGTCCTTCAGCTAATGGATTCGAGCCTCGGCTATCTACTGAGGAACATCCAGGTGGGAATCAGCGCGGAGCATGGCGGCAGCGCTGTGCCGCAATACCCGGAGGAAGTGCTGCGTGAGACGGTGAACAATGCTCTGGCGCACCGGGATTACTCGGTGAACAAGCAAGTGATCATCGCCATCAAGCCGGGGGTGCATATCGCCATACGCAATCCGGGACGTTTCCGGCAAAACCTCATCATTGAAGACGGCGATGCCGCGATCCCTGTGCGGCGGATTCTGCCGGAGGCCAAGCCGCGCAATCCCAAGCTGGCGGATGTGCTGCGCGTGTATCGCAAGTGGGAAGGGCGTGGCATTGGCATGGCCACGCTGGTCAACCTGTGCTTGGAGAACCGCATCGACCTGCCTTACTACCGCATCTACACGGAGGATGTCTGCCTGCACCTCCGCGCGGGCAAACTTCTGGATGAGCGTATGAACCGGCTCTTCGATTCTTTCGACCAGCACATCGCAGACCGCCTTGAGGGAGGGACCCTGACCGGGGAGCAAAAGCTCGTGCTTGCTTACTTGATCAAGTCGGAGTGGGACAATGAGCAGCTCGGCTACACAATCCTGCTGACGCCGGACAACAATCACTTCACCGCTCTGGGAAGTTTGGAAAAGGCATCGCTGATCAGCAAGCACCCCTTGAGCACCGCCTCCTATCCGATCTACGTGGCAGACCGGGTGCTGGTGCAGCGGGAATACGTCAGGGAGTTGCGGGACTTGTGCGGTGAGGCGTTCGATCAACTGGACGACACGGCCAAAGCTGCTCTTGGCGTGGTTTACCGGCACAACCACTTCTGCAAAGTGAAGCCGGTGAGCGCGAAACAGGCTGCCTTTGCACTCTGGTATGAACGAGGGGGTGCCCAGGGCGACATCAAGGAATTTGACGCTTTCTACCGGAAAGTTAGAAACACCTTCAACAAGGTCGAAAAGGCTGGCTTTGTCTCCAAGGTGGAGGCGAAACGAGGATTCGGATACGTCCTGAGAGACGACTTCAAAGCCACGCACATGCTCTGATCACCCATGCCGACCGACACCACCGAAAAGGGCCTTGAAAGCCTGATCATGAAACACATGACGGGATCGGACGGAATTTTCTCCGGCTCAACCGCCACGGTAGCCGAAGCCAAGCCGTCGAAGGCAGGCAGCGGATGGTTTGCCGGAAGCCCGGCGGCATACGATCGGGAATTTTGCGTGGATACGGAGCAGCTTTTCGCATTTCTGCAAAAGACCCAGCCCGAGGAATACGCCCGGCTTGGTATCTCGGATTACAAGGACAAGAAGAGCATGGCGCGGCAGAGGTTTCTCGCCCGCCTGCAAGGGGAGGTAGCCAGGCGCGGGGTGATCGATGTGCTCCGGCGCGGAATCAAGCACGAGGCGCTGAGCTTCGATCTCTTCTACGGGACCCCCTCGCCGGAGAACGCCAAAGCGGTAGCGCGACATGCGATGAACCGGTTCAGCATCACCCGCCAGCTCCGCTACAGCCGGGAGGAAACCAAACGGGCGCTTGACCTGTGCGCCTTCATCAACGGGCTGCCGGTCATCACGTTTGAGCTGAAGAACAGCCTGACCAAGCAGACGGTTGCGGACGCCATCGAGCAATACAAGCGCGACCGCGATGCGAAGGAGCCGCTTTTCCAATTCGGCCGGTGCGTGGTTCATTTTGCCGTGGATGACCATGAGGTCGCCATGTGCACGGCGCTCAAGGGCACAAAAGGCATGGCGAAGGATTCCTGGTTCCTGCCGTTCAATCAGGGTTGGAACGATGGTGCGGGCAATCCCCCGAACCCGGATGGCATCAAGACCGACTACCTGTGGAAACGCATCCTCACACCGGCAGGGCTTACGGAGATTCTGGAAAACTACGCCCAGGTCGTCGAGGAGGAGAACCCGAAGACCGGGAAGAAAAAGCAGGTCCAGATTTTCCCCCGCTACCACCAGCTCGATGTGGTGCGGCTCATTCTCGCGGATGTCGTGGAACATGGTGCGGGCAAGCGATACCTGATCCAGCACTCGGCCGGCAGCGGCAAGTCGAACTCGATTGCCTGGCTGGCGCACCAGTTGATCGGCCTGCGCAAGGATGGCGCGGAGGTTTTTGACTCGATCATCGTCATCACCGACCGCCGCATCCTCGACAAACAGATCCGGGAGACGATCAAGGGGTTCGCCCAGGTCGGCAGCATCATCGGCGCGGTCAAGGAGGGCGTGGGCACATCCAAAACCGAGCAGCTTTCCAAGTTTCTCAAGGACGGGAAGAAGATCATCATTACCACGGTTCAGACGTTTCCCGAGGTGCTGGATCGGATCGGCGACGAGCACCGGGGGAAGAAATTCGCCATCATCATCGACGAAGCCCACTCCAGCCAGGGCGGCCGCACCGCCGCCGCGATGAGCATGGCCCTCTCGGAAGGCGGCGCGGAGCAGGAGGAGGAAACCACCGAGGACAAGATCAACCGGATCATCGAATCCCGGAAACTGGTGCCGAACGCCAGCTACTTCGCTTTCACCGCCACGCCGAAAAACAAGACGCTGGAGATTTTTGGCATCCCCTACCGGGTCGGTGACGAGGTGAAGCACCGCCCGTTCCACGGATACACGATGAAGCAGGCGATCCAGGAGCGGTTCATCGAGGACGTGCTGAAGCATTACACGCCGGTGGACAGCTACTACCGCCTCGCCAAGACCATCGAGGGCGACCCGGAGTTTGACGTCAAGAAGGCCCGCAAAAAGCTGCGCGTCTATGTCGAGAGCCACAGCAAGGCGATCCGGGACAAGGCCGAGATCATGGTGGACCACTTCCTCGAACAGGTTATCGGCCAGAACAAAATCGGCGGCCAGGCCCGGGCGATGGTCGTCACCGGCAGCATCCAGCGGGCAATCCAGTATTTTTTCGCCCTCCGCGAATACCTCGACGAAATCAAGAGCCCGTTCCGGCCGATTGTCGCGTTCTCCGGGGAGCCGGAATACAAGGGCGAGAAGGTCAGCGAAGCGAAACTGAACGGGTTTCCGAGCGGCGAAATCGCCGACAAGATCCAGGAAGACCCGTATCGCTTCCTCATTTGCGCCGAGAAATTCCAGACCGGCTACGACGAACCGCTCCTCCACACGATGTATGTGGACAAGCCCCTCTCCGGCATCAAAGCCGTCCAGACACTCTCCCGCCTGAACCGGGCGCATCCGAAGAAACGTGATGTCTTTGTCCTCGATTTTCAAAACGACACGAAGATCATCGAGGAGTCGTTCGCCGATTATTACCGCACCACGATCCTGAGCAAGGAGACGGACCCGAACAAACTGCACACGCTCAAGGCGGAGCTGGACAAGTATCAGGTCTATTCGCCCGAACAGATCGACACGCTGGTGGAATTGTATCTGGGCGGAGCCGACCGCGACAAACTCGACCCCATCCTGGACGATTGTGTGGCAGTCTATAAGAGCGACCTCGACGAGGACGGGCAGGTGGATTTCAAAGGCAAGGCCAAGGCGTTCACCCGGACCTACGAATTTCTCGCTACGATCCTGCCCTACGGCGTGCAGGAATGGGAAAAACTCTCGATCTTCCTGAATTTCCTCATCCCGAAACTCCCGGCCCCAAAGGACGAGGACCTCGCCAAAGGCATCCTCGAAGCGATCGACATGGACAGCTATCGGGCGGAAAAGAAGGCAGCGCTTGCCATTGCGCTCCCGGACGCCAACGCCGAGATCGAACCGTGGAGCATGGAGGGCGGCGGACGCAAGCCGGAGCCCGAAATGGACAAACTCTCGAATATCGTCAAGGCGTTCAACGACCAGTTCGGCGGGCTCTTCGCCGATCCGAAACGGATGGAAGACCGCATTCTCGGCGAGATCCCGAAAAAGGTCTCCGCCGACACCGCCTACCAGAACGCCAAAAAGAACTCAGACCGACAGAACGCCCGGATAGAACATGACAAAGCGCTGAAACGGGTCATCACCGCCCTCTTCACCGACGACGCCCAGCTCTTCAAACAGTTCCAAGACAACGAATCCTTCCGCCGCTGGCTCACCGACACCGTCTTCGGCATGACCTACGAGGAATGATGATTTCTTCCGGCCACCATAAAGGAATCGCTCCGCACCAGTGCGGCCAGTGCTGCACGCATATCGACAAAATCAGCGTCACGCTGGATCGGCATCCGATCATCGAAGATGTTTCGCTGCACCTCCATTGCGGGGAGCTGACGACGGTCGTCGGGCCGAACGGCGCGGGAAAATCCACTCTGCTGCGCGCCCTGCTCGGTGAGGTTCCGCACACCGGCAGCATCCACTTCCTTCCCGTTTTCGGCCCCGGCCGCGAGGACGCGCCCGCCATCGGGTATGTGCCGCAGAGCCTGGAGTTCGACCGGTTCTCTCCGTTCAGCGTCTGCGATCTTTTCGCCGCATCGATCTCGCGGTTTCCGGTTCCGCTGGGGTGCCGGGGACGCGTTCGGAAAGAAGCGCTTTCCGCGCTGGAGAGTGTGGAGGCGGGGAATCTCCTCGACCGCACACTGGGAAAACTTTCCGGCGGCGAACTCCAACGCGTCCTGCTGGCGCTGTCCCTGACGCCGCTTCCGAACCTGCTTCTTCTCGACGAGCCGGTTTCCGGCATTGATCTTGCCGGGCGCGAACTGTTCTATCGCACGGTCTCCGACCTCCGGCACCGGTTCGACCTCTCGATTCTGATGGTCTCGCACGACTTGGCGGGGATTGCCCCCGTCTCCGACCGCATCGTCTTTCTCGACCGCCGGGTCGTCTGTGTCGGCACGCCCAAGGAAGTCCTGGCCAACCCGGACTTCCGGCACGCGTTCGGTCTGGATTTGGAGGATCGGTAAAACGGGCACATCGGCCCCGCTTACAAAAACTCTGGAGCGGTTCAACCCGGATCCGGCGATTACTCACCACGGAGGAGTGAAGAGGAAAAAAAGCGGGTCGGGAACGATGCAAAGTTCAAGGATGGTTTTCCTGTTTGCCTCGCGTCAATAATCCGCCGCAACTTCCGCGAAGGTTCAACTCATTTGCAAGGCCCCGGCTTTTCCGGGGAAGGGGATGCGCGCCGAAAAGCGCGTGGCGATTGCCCGGTGTGCCTGGAAAAGACGGTCGCGAAATATTGGCCCGATTGGAACCCGCACGCGAACGCGATGTCGGTGATGTTGCGGTTCGGTTGTGCGCGCAGGCATTCCGTGGCGGCTTCGATCCGGCATTGGGTCAAAAATTCGAGCGGCGTGCGGTTGGTGATCTGCTTGCAGTAGTTGGAAAAATGGCTGCGGGCGAGCCCGCATTCCGCCGCCATTGTCTCAAGCGTCCAAGGCTCGCTGGCAGAGCGCGGGAGGCTTTGCAAAAAAAGGCGAACCGTTCGCTCGCTCGAGGAGAGGCTTTCATCGAGGCGGGGTCGCTTCTGCTGCAAAAGCTCAAGCAAGGCCAAAAGAATCCCGTTGATGAGCATTTTGACGCGGGCAATATTCCTCGGGCGCACTCCTCCGGCCACCGCTTCGCCGAGGGCTTGAAATCCCCGGCTGACCGCCTCGTTCGCGCGCCAGACCGGCTGTTCGTTTTGCCGGAGAAATTTTGTGAGAGCCGCCAGTTCCCGGCGGGGGAGCAGGAGCCATTCCGGCCACTGCCAGCTTTGGTTCGGGTGCCGGATCCCCACGTCGAGGATCAGCCAATGGTAGCGGCTGGCCGGGACATTTGGGTTGCCGACTTTGTGTCGTTGCCAGGGACGGGTGATCGTGAGCGCGCCGGCTTTGAGGCGGTGGGCCTGCTTTTCCACCTCGAAGGGCAGACTTCCCGCCTCGAGAAATCCGATCTCCACGCCCTCGTTGCCGTGCCAGTCCAGCCCCCAAACCTGATCGCTCGGCGCATCCCAGTATCCGATCGAGCGCAACTCTTTGTCGGTTCCCGCTGCCAGGCGGCGACCGGGGTAGCCTCCCCGGCCGAGGGCTTCGATGCGGACTTCCGAACGGCGTGCGGCCTGCTTCAGCGGTTCGCAGGTGTCGGGCTTTTGCGAAGGGGTTCGGGAATGTCCGGCAGAAGGGAGCATGAGGGGAATATGTTCAATATTTACCATAATGCAAATCTGAAAGACCGCTTGTCCCCGATGTGCTAAACATGCCGTAACCGTCGCAGTCTGCCGTCCGTTATTTTTCCCTCCCACCTCCCTATGAAAAAATCCCGCTCTTTCCGCTCCCTCGCTTGCCTGGCTCTTGTTTTTCTTGCCGGCCTCGCTCCTGCTTTTTCGGCCGAGGCACCCTTGCTGAAAGCCCTCGTTCTCAGCGGCGACAACAATCACAATTGGAAGGCGACCACACCGGTGATCGTCGGGGTGCTCAAAGCCTCCGGGCGTTTCGACCGGGTTGATGTGGAGGAAAACGTGCCGGGCATGAAGCCGGAGGCCTTCGCTCCCTATGACGTGATCGTCAGCAATTACAACACCTATGGCTCGAAGCGGGCCGGGGAAATCTGGGACGCCGCCACAAAAAAGGCCTTCCTCGACCAGATTCAGAAAGGTCACGGCCTCGTCATCGTGCATGCCGGCAGTTCGGTTTTCTACGACTGGCCGGAATTTCAAGCGCTCGCCTGCGGCACCTGGAAAGACGGAACGAACCACGGGAAAATGCACGTCAACCGCGTGACGTTCACGGCCGAGAAGAGTCCGATCACCGGGGGCCTCCAGCCCTTCTGGACAAAGGACGAATTCTGGCAGAAAGTCAAAGTGGTGCCGGGTGCCAAAGCGCTGGCGGAAGTGACGCCGCTTGTTTCAGCCAAGGGAAGCGGCAAGCCGGAGCAAATTCTTTTCTCGACCGAGGTCGGTGGCGGGCGGGGGTTCGCTCTTTTTCTGGGTCACGATGTGGCAGCGATGTCGAATCCCGGATTTCAGACACTTCTTCAACGGGGCGCGGAGTGGGCGGCCACCGGAAAGGTGACTGTTCCGGCCGCCAAAAATTGGCCCGCCGCTGAGCAGGATGCGGACAAGTCGGCTGCTGTGACCGCCGCTCCCGCCGCACCGACTCCGGCCGCTGCTCCCGTTCCGGACATCACGCTTGATGCGCTCGTTTCGGGCATCAAGGCCTACCAATACGCCGGCAACCGCTCTGCGCTGATCGCGGGAGAGAGGTTGGTCGGACATGCGGCCGGCACGGCAGAGACTCCGAAAGTCGCTGCGGCACTCGCCGCGTTGCTGGCCGATCCCTCGGTTTCGGTGGACGCCAAACAATACGTCTGTCTGCAACTCCGGCTCGTTGGAGGCAAAGCGGAGGTTCCCGCACTCGTGGCCTTGCTGAAGGACAAAGCCCTTGCGGCCGTGGCCGTCGAGACGCTTGAAGCGATTCCGGCACCCGAGGCCGCCAAAGCTCTGCACGCTGCCGCGGGATCTGCCGCGCCGGAGCTCAAAGGCCAGATCGCTCTCGCCCTCGGCCGCAGGGATGGCCCGCTCGGAGCGGTCAAATCCAATCAGGCTCTCGTCTTTGGTGCAAAGCCCGAAGCATCGGCTCTGCTTGTCGCTCTACGCGGTTCCGACACCGCCAGGCAGTCTGCGGCACTTCTTGCTTTTGGCACCTGCTACACAAGCGCGAATGCCGCCAAGATTGCCTCTGCGCTCAAGGAACTTCCTCCCGGAGTGAAACTCTCCGTGCTTCACCTCCTGGCCGATCATCGGGAAAAGACGGTCGTTCCTGTGCTTCTCGAACTCGCGGCCAGCGAATCAGATCCCGCCTGCAATGTGGCCTTGATCGAAACCCTTGGAAAAATCGGCGACCCGTCTGCCGTTCCCTTTCTTCTTGCCCAGTTGGCATCCGCCCAGCCCGACACCCGCACCGCGGCATTGGGAAGCTTGGAGCAGGTTCGGGGGGCCACGCGGCAAATTGTTGATGCCTTTGCCAAGCTGACACCGGAATCCCAGGCCGCCGTGCTCCCGGTTCTGGGGCTTCGCCACGACCTCACTTCGCTTCCTGCCGTGCTGACCGCCTCGAAAAGCGATGACGCCAAAGTGCGGCAGGCGGCCATCCGCGCTGCGGGCAAAATTGCCGATGCGTCGCAGGTTCCGGCGATCCTCGCTGCGCTCGACGCGGCCCGGCCGGACGACCTTGCGCTTTGGGAAAAGACGCTGGCTATGTCCGCTGGCACCGGCCCCCGCGAGGCGGGTGTCCCGGCGATTGCCGAGGCGTTGAAAAAGGCGGGAGAGGATCGCATCCCGCTGCTCCTCACTGCCGCAGGTGCCGCAGGAACAGATTCAGCCCTTGTTCTTCTTCGCGATAAGCTCCAATCGCCGGACGAGCCGGTTCGTCATGTGGTCATCGCCGCCATGGGACGCTCGCTCAACCCGGCCCTGCTGCCCGATCTTCAGAAGGCAGCTCTCAACGATCCCTCAACTTCGCTGCGAAAACTTGCCCTCCGCAAGCTCACCGACACCATCCTTGCCGAAGACGACATTGTTCCCGACGTCACGTTGAAGGTGCTCGTTCTCTCTGCGCCTGCCGCCACCGACAGCGACGACCGCCGCGCGCTGCTCGCCGCACTCGGCCGCATCAAATCCGAGAAGGCGCTGGTTCTGGTTGAACAAATCGCCTCAGCCGATCCCTCGGTCGCCTCCGAGGCAGCCTCCGCAACCACACAGATCTACAAGCTCCTGAAAAAGACTCCGCCTGCTCCCAAACCCGCCTCCACCCCTCAATCCGTTCAAAAATAACTCATTCCCGCCATGAAAAAATCCGCCATTTCCCGTCGCCGGTTCCTTGGCAATATGACCAAGGCCATGCTCGCCGCAGCCATCGCGCCGCGCTTTCTCTCATCCCGTGCCTTTGCTGCGGGCGTTTCCGCCAATGACCGCATCAACGTCATATCCATCGGCACCGGCGGGCAGGGCTCAGGGCTCCTCCGCAACTTTCTGGGTCTGAAAGACTGCCAGATTATCGGCATTTGCGACCCTTATGGGAAGAACCGTGAGAAGGCGCGGGCCGGGGTCAAGGCGGCCTATGGCTCGGAGTGTGCCGGTTATGTGAATTTTGAAGAGGCTCTCGCTGTTCCCTCCCTCGACGCCGTGGTTATTGCCACGCCGGATCACTGGCACTCGGCGATCACTCTCGCTGCCGTCAAGGCGGGGAAAGCCGTCTATTGCGAAAAACCGCTGGCCCTGAGCTTGAATCAGAACCGCGCCGTCCAGAATGCCGTCAACTCCACTGGAGCCGTCTTCCAATATGGCACCATGCAGCGCTCGATGCCCCAGATCCAGCAGGCGATCGAGCTTGTCCGCAGCGGGGTAATCGGGGATTTGAAGCGTGTCGATGTGTGGGCTTCTGGCAGCGCCATTGGGGGTTCGACCGCCGAGATTCCGGTTCCAGCCGATCTCGACTACAACCTCTACACCGGCCCGGCAAACATGCGTCCCTGCACGGCTTCGCGCATTACCAATGGCGGTTCCTGGTATTGCTCGGACTACGCGCTCGGCTTCATTGCAGGGTGGGGGGCTCATCCGCTCGATGTCGCGGTCTGGGGGATGGATTCCGATCTGTCCGGCCCCTACGAGCTTCGCGGCTCTGGCAGGTTTCCGACCGAAGGCCTCTTCGACACGGCCATCGAATGGGACGTCGAAATCGCGTTTGCCGACGGGCTCCCGATGCACTTCTTCTCGCACGGCTACGCGTCGAAATACGTGGATTATCGCTCGACCGCCACCGGGGACGGCACGACGTTCTTCGGCCCGAAAGGCTGGGTGAGCGTGAGCCGGGGAGTCATCTTCGCAAGCAACCCCGATTGGCTCAAGATCCCGATCCCCAAAGCCTCCGAGCGCATTTCTCACAGGCCGAATTACTATCAGGCGTTCATCGACAGCGCCCGCTACCGCACCTCGACGCTCACCACCGTGAACGATGCCGTCCGTTCCGATGCGATCAGCCACCTCGCCAACATGGTCGCGCGCACCGGCGAGACGATCGTGTGGGATCCCAAAGCCTACGAGATCCGCGCCCCCAAACCCTTCAACCGCCTCATGGATCTGCCCACCCGCGGGCCATGGGCAACAACCTGACACCTCCTTTCATGATGACCATCGGCTGCTTCGCCCTTATCCACCCGTTTAGCCCACTCGACCGCCAGCTCCGGCAAATTGCCGACTGGGGGTTCCACTTTGCCGACGTCACCGACAACGGAGACGGGGCCACGCTCGGAACCGAATTCGGGTTTTCCGCAGTCGCCTCGCTGGATGCCAACCCGCACGACATCCGACGTCAGTTCGAAGCCCACGGCTTGGGGATTTCCTCCTGGTGCGCCCACGCCAACCTTCTGGATCCTTCGGCCCCGTGGAGGTTCGGCACTCCGCAAATTCTCAAAGCCATCAAAGCCGCGGCTCTCATCGGAGTGAAGCACGTCATCACCACTGAGGGCGAACCTTCCACTTCGTTTGGCCACGCGCTCACCGACGAGGAAAAGATTTTCAGCATCCGGGAAAAATTGTTCGAGCCACTCCGCCTTGCCGAAGATCTCGGCGTCAAGCTTCTCCTCGAACCTCATGGCCCGGTGACCGACAACATCGCGCTCGTCGAACGCGTGCTCGATGCCTGCGACTCGCCCGCGCTCGGCCTCAACCTCGATACCGGAAATCTCTGGCTCGGGGGAGGGGATCCCGTCGCTTTCGTCCAAAAATTCGCAAGCCGCATCGAACACGTCCACTGGAAGGACATGCCTGAAGAAATGATCGCCGTGCGCGGAACCAAATTCGGCTGCGGCATGGCAACGATCCCCCTCGGTGAAGGGGTCGTCGGAATCGCCGAGATCGTGAACGCACTGAAGACCGCCGGCTTCAAGGGCCACACCACCCTCGAAATTGCCGGAGAAGCCGCCGTCCTCGCCAGCCGGGATTTCCTAATCAACCATCTTTCGTGATCGCTCATGGCGACAGATTCCCATAGTTTGCCCCGGCTCATCGATTTTTCACCCCGAAAGGGAAAAGGTCTCGGGCGTCAACTTCTCTGGAATGCCAAAGTCACTGCCGCATAAATCTCAAAAACAAACTCCGCGCCCGCCCAAGCCGTCATGGCTTTCCCGGTCGATCGCACGACTGCTCGGCAAGCCGGACAAATCTCCGCCAAAGCCCGCCAGTTCCCATGGCAAGGTGAGGCCCGTCGCGCCGACGAAAGCGGAGACCTCGCTCCTGCGCCCTTTCGCCGGACTTTCCCCGGATCGCATCCATGTTCCAAAGACGAAAGCCGAGTGCGAGGCGGCCGCCGACGAAATCCTTGCGGCGGGCGTCGCCGGGTTTGATACCGAGGCCAAGCCGACGTTCCGGGCCGGCGAGAAAAGCGGCGGGCCGCATGTCGTCCAGTTTGCCCTCACGGACAAGGCGTTCATCTTCCAGCTTCACCGCTCGGACTCCCTGAAGGTGGTCGCCGACCTCCTCGAATCCGAACGCGTGCTGAAAGTGGGATTCGGATTGAAGAACGATCACGGGCAAATCCGGAACCGCCTGGGAGTCAAACCGAACGGCGTTCTCGACCTGGATCACATTTTTCGAAAACGGGGTTACAAGGGTCAGATCGGTGTGCGCGCGGCAATGGGTGCCGTGCTCAACCTGAGCTTTCCCAAATCCAAATCCACCACGACGAGCAACTGGGCTGCCGCCGAACTCACCCCCCGGCAACTTCGCTACGCCGCCAACGACGCCTTCGCCGCCCTGAAAATCATGGAGGCATTGGATCTCCAACCGGCAGAAATTCGTGGCAAGCGCTGAGCCTTCCGGCAGCGGCGGCCCGCGACCGTCGCATGATTTTCTCCCGAATCTTTTGCGACGCTTTCAGAGCCCGACAGAGCGACGGTAAAAAAACTCAGGCCTTTTTCACGAAGCACGCTTTGAGTCCGACGGCGATGCCGTCCACCTTGCAGTCGATTTCATGATCTCCATCCACGAGGCGGATGGGTTTGGACTTCGATCCGCCTTTGAGTACCTGAGAACCCTTCAAAGGCAAATCCTTGATCAGAATGACGCAATCGCCATCGGCGAGCACATTGCCGTGGGCGTCCTTGACGATGCGGGCCTTTTCCGGTTCCGGGTCGCGCGGCCACTCGTGTCCGCAAGTCATGCACTCCCATTGGTCGGCATGTTCCAAAACATCGGTCATTTCACACATCGGGCAGGCGGGTTTGCTCATAAAGAGCGTGACGATAGCCCTATTTCACGCCGGGGCTCAAGTGCGCTCACGGCAAAACTTCCGGTTCGTGCCGACGAGGAGAGTTTTCTTTATTTACTTGAAGACTTTCTCCGTGCAACATTCCGCTCCGGTATGCGCCCCTCCCTTTCATTCCTTTGGTCGGTTCTCGTTTTGTCCCTCGCTTCCGTGATCGCTGCCCGGGCGCAGCAACCGCTGAATGCGGAGATCCGGATCACAAAAATCGAGCCGATCTTTGTGGATTCTCCGAAGATCATGGCCGGTGCCTACAGCAAAAAGGCGGCACCCGGGAGACCCGCGCCGTGGATCGAAGTCGATGTCACCTTTGACCGGGTGCAAACCGCGAAGACGGAGCCAAAGTTCGCCGACGAACTCACGTTCAACTACTACATCCTGCTCAAAAACCAGCTTGTGACCGCAGAGAAAAAACCAACCATGCTCACCGGGTCGGTAACCCACATCAGCACTCCCGATGGCAAAGATCTTCATTCCTCGATCTATGTCAACCCCCGCACGCTGGCAAAACTGTTCGACGGCAAAGCGCCCGTCAATGTGGCCCAGTCGATTCTCGACGTGGGGGTGACCGTTTCGGGGAAGAACGGTTTGCTGGCCGCCGTCGCTTGGAAAACCCCCGTCACGAAGGACGGCAAGGGCTGGTGGGAAAACGCGAGTTACACCCCGACGCCCGGCCTGCTGCTCAACAAGGGCGAGACCCCCTTTGCTCCGCTCGAATGGGACTACTTCGAACCCGTCAAATCGAAGAGCTCAAACTAGACCGGACGGCTCCCTTTTTTCTTCATGGCCAAGCCCGCCCGCATCTACGCTCTCAACCTCGGAATGCAGACCGTGAGTCTGGCAGAGTTCCGCGCGCTTCCCGAAGGAGGGCTCGGTCTCCATGCCTTCAAAGAGTTCGATCTCATCGTTGATCCCGCCGCCGACGCGACGCGTGCGATCCAGATTTCCGCCGCCGTCAAATCACTCCGCGAGAGCTTGAATGTTCCCGTCAAGGAGGGGGTCAGCTTCTGCCTGCCCTCGCAGTCGGTTTTTGCGCGCTTTGTCAAGCTGCCGGGCGGCACGGCCGGGGAGGTGCTCGCCATCATCGGCTTCGAGGCGCAGCAAAATGTTCCCTTTCCGATTGATGAGGTCGTTTGGGATCATCAGATCATGGGCGGGCAGAGAAATGGGAACTGGGATGTGCTTCTTGTCGCGATGAAGACCGACCAACTGACCGGGCTTTGTGAGGCGGTGGGCGAGGGGGGGCTCAAGGCGCGAACAATTGATGTGGCCCCCACGGCCGTCTATAACGCTTTTCGCTATAATTATCCCGGGGCCGACGGCTGCTCGCTCCTTGTCGATATCGGGGCGCGCACCACAAACCTGATCTTCGTGGAGGCCGACCGCATGTTCAGCCGGAGCATTCCCATCGGTGGCAATACGATCAGTGCCGCGGTCGCCAAGGAATTCAATCAGGACATCACCTTCGCCGAAAAACTCAAAATCGAAAAGGGCATTGTCGGGCTCGGCGGGGCCTATGCCGGTCCCTCGGATCAGGCCGAAGCGCGCGTTGCGAAGGTGATCCGGAATACGATGACCCGTCTGCACGCCGAGATCTCCCGCTCGATCAGCTTCTACCGTTCGAGCCAGACCGGGAGCCAGCCGCTGCGGGTCCTGCTGTGCGGCGGAACGGTGAGCCTGCCTTACATGTGCGAGTTTTTCAGCGAAAAGCTCCAGGCTCCTGTCGAGTTTTTCAACCCGCTGCGCAACGTCATCGTGGACGATCCCTCCGTGGCCGCCGAATTGTCGAACAAGGCGCACACCGTCGGGGAACTTGTCGGCACGGCGCTGCGCGCGCTTGGGAATTGTCCGCTGGAAATCAACATGCGCCCGCCAAGCGTCGTGCGCGAACAGGATCTGGCGCACCGCAGGCCCTTCTTTGTTCTTGCTTCTCTCTGCCTCCTGCTGTCGCTGGCTTCCTGGTTTCTTTATTTCTCGCAGGCGACAGCCGTCACGAACGAGGTCATCGCCCAGTTGCAATCCGAAACCGCCGGACTCGAGAAAATCTCCGGACAGATCGAAAAACTGGAAGCGGAGAAGAAGGATTTGCAGGCACTCGCCGCGCCGGTTCTGCAGGCCTCGATGGATCGGTCCGCGTGGGCTCAGATCCTCGAGGATCTCGGGAGCAGGCTTCCCGCACGGAATATCTGGATCACCGAGTTGAAACCCGTTCAAGCCGGGCAGACCGCCTCCGCGCGCAACCCGCGCAACCCGCGCACCGCGAATCCGCCTGCCGCGCCAGCCGGTGCGGTTCAGCCGCCCTCCGGTCCCTCTGCGATTGCCGCCTTGGAGGTCAAAGGCCTCTATCTCGACAACCCGCCCAATGAAAAGGGAGCCCGCATCGTTGACGAATTCGTCGAAAATCTGAAGTCCTCGAAAGTCTTCTCGCTCGACACCGAGAAGGTTCTGACGGAGCGCCAAACACCCGGCGGGGACAGCTGGGCTTATGGATACACTCTCCACCTGCCATTGCGCACCCCCATCCTCCTCCCATGAACTGGTTCAAGGAAAATCCCTTTCTCTCCGGTCTGCTGGCTGTGACCCTTCTTGCCACAGCCACCCTCGGCTTCTTTCTTTTCCAGTCGTGGTCTTCGTATGGCGAGGTTGCCGAGGCCTGCACGGTCGCGATCGAAAAACTCCACAAGCTCCAAAACAAAGTCCCTTATCCGAGCGACGCGAATCTAAAAGCCGAAAAAGCCGGCTTGGATGATTATCGGGAGAAACTCCGCGCCCTCCGCGTCAAGCTTTCAAAAATGGAACTCCCGGTGGATGAAAAGGTGACCCCGCAGTTATTCCAGGACAACCTGCGCGCCGCAGTGAACGGGATCAAGGAGAAGGCCGCCGCCAACAATGTCAGGCTGCCGGAAAAATTCTACCTCGGTTTTGAGCGGTATCAATCCGAACCGCCCTCTTCGCAGGCGGCTCCGCAGTTGAACCGGGAGATGCGCGTGCTCGAGTCGTTTGTCACCCGACTGGTGGAGTACAAGATCCAGAGCCTCAACGAACTCAAACGCTCCCCGCTGCCGCAGGAGGAAGCCGCCGCCGCCGGGCAAAAAAACAGGACGAACGCGCCGGTTCTGTTCCGTTACCCGTTCGCCATTTCCTTTGCCGCCGAGCAAAGCAAAATCCGCCTCGCGTTCAACGCCCTGCTCGGAGCCGAACAATTCGTCATCGTGCGCTCCCTGTCCATGACGAATACCGCAACCAAGGGGCCCTCCCGCAAGACGGACGAGCCTTCGGCGCGATCATCCGCCGGGGTGCCCGATCCGGCTGCCGGTTCCCCGGCCGCAAAGGAGAGCATCAAGGTTCTTTTCGGACGGGAACTCATCAAAGCCGACCTCTACCTGGAGATCCTCGATTTTGTCGAACCTCCCGCCCCAACGAAATGAGTTTCATGGACTGGATCAAAATAAATTACGAACGCGCGATTTTGGGATTTTTTGTCCTCGTCCTCCTGATCTGTGCGGGATTGGTCGCGTGGCAGGCCTTCTCGTTTTCCGGGACGTTTTCCGACAGGAAAAATTCCAAAGCACCGAACAACACGGTCGTCCCTCCCGATGTCAAGTTGGTTGCGGAAGCCTCAGCCCTCGCCTCCACCCCGCGGACATGGAACATTCACGGGGGTTCGCTTTTTGTTTCCCGTCCCTTTGTCTTGAAGGATCAGACGCTCGTCGATCCGCTGGAAAGCGACCAGGATCTCCATCCCCCCATCAAAAATGCCTGGCTTCTCAAGAATAACCTCGATTACTCCGATGCCACGATCAAGGATCAGGATCCCGACGGCGATGGCTTCAGCAACCTTGAGGAATTTCTGGGCGGCACCGATCCCAACGATCCCAATTCGCACCCGCCCTACCACACCAAACTCCGGCTGGTGAAATTCGAGTCCCGACCGTTCGTGTTGAAGTTCGGCGGCGACTCGGGCGACAATACCTACACGATCAACTCGAAGGGACTCAAGGCCCGTACGCAGTTCCTGAAAATCGGCGACACGATTCGGGGGGCACCCTACAAAGTCCTCGCCTACGAAAAAAAATCCGCCACCCGCAACGACCTGGAGGTGGATGTCTCGGAACTCTCAATCCAGAACACCGAAACCGGACAGAAAATCATTCTGATCTACAACAAGGAAACAAACGATCCCACATCGTTCGGGGAATTTGTCTTCCTCTTCGATGGCACCAGGTTCCGGGTGAAAAAGGACGAGGAATTCACACTCAAACCCGAAGAGGCCAGAAAATTTAAACTCATTGACATTTCGTCCCAGGAAGCCCAAATACAGGATCTGTCAACCGGAAAAAAGTTCCGGGTTGGAAAGGCCGAGTAGGATCAATACGCTCCCCGGCTGAAATGAATAGGAAACCCCTCGATTGTTTTCGAATAGAATGCATCCTTTGAAAAAATGGCTTGGCCCGTCCGGGGCAAGCATAATAAACGCACAAATGAATTTTTCGCCGAAGTCCGTATTCCTTGTCCTTCTGATTGTTTCAGCCAGCCTTCCGTTCGCACAGGCCCAGTCTTCCGGAGTCCAGGGGGCGGCCGCCGCGCAGATCCGTAAATTGGAAATGACCGCCGATTACGCATCGGGCGTGCTTGCCAAGGGCCAGACGGCGCTCAAGAAGCAGGATTACGAAAGCGCGTTCGCCTATTTCAAGAGCGCCTGCGATATGTTGCCAGGCGGGGGGGACGCCACGGTGGCTCTCCGCCAGAGGGCGATCGACGGATTTTCGGATGCGGCCGTCAGGCTGGCCCGCCAGCGGATTTCAGAAGGGCGCATCGATGATGCCAAGTCGGTCGTGGCGGTGGTTCTTGACCCCCGTTACAACCCCGGCTGCGCGGCGGCGCTTGATCTCGATGCCCAACTCAAGGACAAGACCTCCTTCTTCAGCCAGACGATGACCCCGGGTTTCGTCGCGAACGTTGAAGAGGTCAACCACCTCCTGCAGCAGGCCAAGGGGTTTTACGATTCGGGCCGCTACGACCTCGCGTTCAAGCGCTACGAACAGGTGCTCAACGTGGACAAATATAATATCGCCGCCCGGCGCGGCATGGAGCAGGTGGACGTCGCGCGTCAGAAATACCAGGGCGCGGCCTACAACGAAGCCCGCAGCGATATGGTTCGCCAGATCAACAAGGCCTGGGAACTTCCGGTCAAAAAATTCGACACCGGACAAACGACGATCATCGAACAACCCCAGATTAAAATTGCGGGCACCTCGTCGATCAATCGCAAACTGGATGAAATCATTGTTTCCAAAATTGATTTCAACGAGGCCACGGTACGCGAGGCGCTCGACTTTCTCAAGGCTCGTGCCGCCACGCTCGACGTCGGCGAACCGGATCCCGCGCGCAAGGGAATCAACATCGTTTTGCGGCTGCCACCGGAAGCCGCGGAAGCCGCCCAGAAGGTCACACTCACACTCAACGATATTCCCCTCCGGCAGGCGATCGGTTACGTGGCCGGGGTGGCCAATCTCAAATTCAAAGTCGAGCCCCATGCGGTTGTCGTCGTTCCGCAATCCGTGTCCATCGATGTCCTGATTACCAAGGAATACAAAGTGCCGCCCGGACTCTTCACCTCGGCGGCGGCGGGAACGGGAGCTGCCGCACCCGTGCCAAATGTTGCCCAAGGCTCGCAACCCGCGATTGCCGGCCGTGCGGGGGCCAAGGAATTTCTGGAAACGAAAGGCGGTGTTACCTTCCCGCCAGGTGCCAGTGCAACCTACAACAAGAGCACCAGCCGCCTGATCGTCAAAAATACCCAGGGCAACCTCGATCTTGTCGATATCCTCATCGACAACGAGGACAACGGGGCTCCCGTTCAGGTCGAAATTGAGGCGAAATTTCTCGAAATCACCCAGAACAACCTCAAGGAACTTGGAGTGGACTGGCTTCTCGGGCAGTTCGCCCTCCCCTTTGGCACCGGGGTCTATGGCGGCGGCGGAACCCAGATCGGTGGCGCGAACCTTACCGGGACAACGACCGATAGCTCGGGGACGGCCACTGGAAATACCGCTTTCCCGATCATGAATCCCGGCAGCGCGGTGCCCGTCGGTGCTTCGAGCCTGACCTCCGGACCGCTGACCGGCGGCAACCGCTCGGGGTCGGGCAATGGGCTGAACCGCGCCATCAGTGTCAATGCTGTGGACGCCCTGCTCTTCGGGACGCCGGCCGGCCCCGCGCCGGGCATTCTCGCCTTGGCCGGGGTCTTTACGAATCCCCAATTTCAAGTGGTGCTCCGCGCCCTGAATCAAAACAAGGGGGTCGATCTGGTGACCGCTCCCAAGGTGACCACAAAAATGGGCCAAAAAGCCACGGTCGAAATTGTGCGCGAGTTCATTTACCCGAGTCAATACGACCTGCCGCAGGTCAGCTCCACCCGTGGCAACGCCTACACCCCGGTCACTCCGACTTCGCCGACAGCGTTTCAGATGAAGCCGGTGGGCGTCATGCTCGAAGTCGATCCTCAAATCGGCCAGGACAAATATACCATCGATCTGACGCTGGTTCCGCGCGTTGTCGAGTTCGACGGATTTATCAACTATGGCAGCCCGATCTACGCGAACGTGGCTTATACACTCCTCGCTGGCAGCTATAGTGGACGCATTCTTGCGACGGCGAACGTGATCAACCAGCCGGTCTTCTCGACCCGCGAGGTTTCGACCCAGGTGTCGGTCTATGACGGGCAGACGGTGGTTCTTGGCGGGCTCATGCGCGAGGATGTGCAAAAGGTTCAGGACAAGGTGCCCATTCTCGGCGACATCCCCCTCGCGGGCCGCCTCTTCCGAACCAGTTCGGAGCAGCACCTCAAACGCAATTTGATCATGTTTGTCACCGCCAGCCTGATCGATCAGGCCGGCCAGCCGCTCATCAAGGGCGACGAGGAAGTTCAAGGGGTCATCAAAAGCGAACTCGTCCCCGACGCAACCGCCGTGAAAAACGAAACAATGCCCGGGGACGCGCTTTCCGTTCCCCTGCCTCAATAGCCTTCCCGTGCCCACCCGATGAAATTTAAATTTGTCCCATTCCCTGGTTTTTCCCGAAGCGCACGCGTTGCGATTTCCGTTTTCCTCCCGCTTCTGGCTTCGCCTGTCCATGCCCAGCAAACCGTTTCCGCCACAGCCGACAGGGAAATCATCCGCCGCCAGGAAAGTTTGGTCGACGCGGAAAAAAAGATCAAACAGGGCGACAAGGCCGCCAAGGAAAAAAATTACGAGGAAGCCTATAATAAATACCTCGACGCGCTCGAAAAAATCCCTGCGGGCTCGGCCACGGGTGCCCGTCGGGCGGAGTTGATCGTCCGTTTCAGCGGGATCGGAGTTGCCTACGCGAACGACCTTGTCAAAAATGGCCGCTACGGCGATGCAGAGCGTGTTGCCAAGACGATCCTCCTCCCCGCGTTCAACCCCGGATACAAGCCGGCCGTCCAGTTTCTCGCCAATCTGGAACAATCCGACACCTACAACAAAACCGTCACCCCGCAGTTTGCGGCGGATCGCGATCAGGTGGTCAAGTTCCTCGTTGAAGCCGACGGGTTTTACGCTGCAGGACGCTTCGATCTTGCGGCCAAGCGTTACGAGCAGGCGCTTATGATCGACCGTTACAACGCGGCCGCCCGCATGGGCCTGGAAAAGGTGAACAAGCAAAAAGGCACCTACTATGGCGCGGCCTACGACGAAACCCGCAGCCGGATGCTCTGGCAGGTAACGCGGGCTTGGGAACGTCCGGTTCACCGCGTGCTGAATCGGGATACCGCGGCCACCGGGCGGAGCCGAGGCAACGCGGTTGCCACCGTTGAGGCGATCACCGCCAAACTCAACCGGATCATCATTCCAAATACCGGTGAAAACATGAACGATGTCACGATCCGCGAGGCCGTTGATTATCTCAAACAGCAAAGCCGCATTCTGGATACCACCACCAACGATCCGAAAGAAAAAAAAGGCGTGAATATTGTTATCAAACTCACGCCGCCCGCCGCGCCGACCGTGCCCGGCGCCCCTGTGGTTCCTGCGGCTCCTGCGACTCCGGGCTCCCCTGCGGCTGCCGATGCGGCGACCGCGGCGACTGGCGCAACCTCAGAGACGAAGGTGATTCTTTCCCTGAAAAATATGCCGCTTATCGAGGCACTGCGGTATCTGACCGAGCAGGCCGGAATCAAATTCAAGATCGAGCCGTATGCGGTTTCGATTGTCCCTGTCACAGAGAATACCGATGAACTGCTGACGAAGGAATTCAATGTCCCTCCGGGCTTTATCCCGCTGGATACCGGCAACGCCTCCGCAGCTATAGCTCCCGTCGCCGGGGGCGCGTCGCCGACTGTCACGGAATCCCGATTAAAAGCCCGTCTGGATGCCAAAAAATTTCTTGAAGATCAGGGCGTCCCGTTTCCCACAGGTTCCTCCGCGCAATACCCCCCCGGCGGCACCAAACTCACCGTGCGCAATACGCAGGATAACCTCGACCTTATCGCGATGATCGTCGATGCCGCCGCGGAAGGAATGCCGAAACAGGTCGAAATCGAGGCCAAATTTCTCGAAATTTCTCAGGATAATCTCAAAGAACTCGGCTTCAACTGGCTCGTCGGTCCGTTCTCGATCGGTGGCGGCATGGCCGGATCCGGTGGAACCCAGGGATACAACTCGACCCCCGCCGGAACCACCTATCCGTTCAACCCGTCCACGGGTCCTGTCGGAGCAAATCCCGTGACGGGCGGACTGCGTTCCGGCTACGGGGCGACCCCCAATGCCGCCATCAGTGCCAACTCCTTGGATGCGCTCCTTGCTGGGATCAGCCCGGGAACTCTTGCCGCCGCACCGGGTGTCCTGGGAATCTCCGGAATCTTTACAAACCCACAATTTCAAATGGTGATGCGGGCACTGAACCAAAAGAAGGGAGTGGATCTCATGAGTGCCCCGAAGGTGACGACAAAACCCGGCAACCGGGCGACTATCAGAGTGGTTCGTGCGTTCCCTTATCCTTCGGAGTTCAGTCCGCCGCAACCGCCCCCGGTTTCCAACATCTTTTCCGACACTGCCCCGTCGCCTGGCACATTCGTTTCGCAGGGAATGGTGACTCCCTCGACGCCCACGGCCTTTCTGACACGCGATGTCGGCGTTGTGCTCGAGGTCGATCCGGTGGTCGGCACGGACAACTACACGATCGATTTGAGCCTCGCCCCACAGGTTGTCGAGTTCGAGGGATTTATCAACTACGGGAGCCCGATCCTGGGGCCGGCATTTGATCTCGCGAGTTTGACCATCGTTTCGACGCCCCTCACCGACAACGTCGTGAACCAGCCGATCTTCTCGACAAGAAAAGTCACCACAAACGTGAGTATCTGGGACGGGCAGACCGTTGCGATGGGCGGGCTCATCCGCGAGGATGTCCAAAAAGTCCAGGACAAGGTTCCGATTCTCGGCGACATCCCGATTGCCGGACGGCTCTTCCGTTCCGACGTGGATCAAAAAATCAAACGCAACCTGATTATCTTTGTCACCGCCCGCCTCATGGACGCCGAGGGGCGCCCGATCCGACAGGATGAAGAGCAGGAGGAAATCGTCGAGCCGCTCGGGCTTCCCGAATCGCTCCCCGCCCCCGCGTTCAAAACACGCGGAAAGTAACAGCCTTAAACCTAAAAGAGAAAAGGGGAATTAACCACGGAGGACACAGAGAGCACAGAGCAAGAGAGTTACAGATTATTGAAGGCTTAATTTGGAATCCTCTTTTGGGTGAGCCGTCACTTTGCCTTGTGTGGTTTCTTAAACCCCATTTCCTCAACTGGTTTCACTCCGTGTGCTCTGTGTTCTCCGTGGTTCATTTCTGTTTTTAGGTTAAAAATTCCGGAAGCTCATTGCCCCGGCGGTCGGCACGTATTCGGTGGAGTTTTCCGCCCGTGAAAGATAGGCTAGCGTCTTGTCCTTTTCCGCGAGGATCGGAATTTCGCCCGGACCGGTCCATCCCTTCGGGTGCGCGGTTACCGTATAGACAACGTTGACGATTTCGCCTCCTTTCAGGTTGTGGGAGGTGCGGTTGGCTTTTTCCACAAGGGCCGTGATGTGGATGCGCTGCTGATCGGGATTTTCTCCGGCTTCGATATCCACCCGAAGCACTTCGATGTTCAGAAATTCGGAAGCCTTCGACTGCATGGCTTCATAATCGGACGGCGGGAGTTCGGCAAAGACCAGCCCCGGCAGGAAGAGAAGAGCGAAGAGACGTTGCATCGGCGCATATTTTCTCCCGCATCCCGTCCGCAGGCAAGCAAATCAATGGGGAAAGTAAATTCCCAAGGCGACGTTTGAATGCGCGTGTCTGGCATCCGGCTTGCTCCGGATTGAGAAAAAATGCCGTTCTTTGCTTTGTTTCGTCGGATCCCGGTTTATGGTTTTATTTTTCACCTCGCCTGCCATGAACCTGAAACCATCCGCTGCGTTCTTTAAACGGTCTTTGTTCCTTGTTCTTGCGATCCTTCTCCTCGCGGGATGTGTCAGCACTCCGGAGGGAAGGAAATTCGATCCGATTCAGGGAGCGAAGCGCATGGACGAATGTCTCGACATGAGCATTGATCGGTTGCAGTCGCGTACCCACGAAGACAAATTTTGATGACATTGTGCATTGTCCAGCCCGCGAACGACGAAGCCTTCATGCGCGAAGCCCTGCGCATGGCCCGCAAGGCCTTCGCCGCGGAGGAGGTGCCGGTCGGGGCGGTCATCGTGAGGGAGGGAATCGTCATCGCCCGGGCTTGGAATCAGGTTGAACTCCTCAAAGACGCAACCGCCCACGCCGAGATGCTCGCCGTGACCCAGGCGGAGGCGGCCGTGGAGGACTGGCGGCTCACCGATTGCGATTTGTATGTGACCAAGGAACCCTGCCCCATGTGTGCCGGTGCGCTGGTGCATGCGCGATTGAGACGGGTTGTCTTCGGGTGTTCCGACCCGAAGGGTGGGGGAGCCGGCGGACTCGTTAATATCCTGCAGATGCCCCAGCTCAACCACCGTTGCGAAATCACCCGGGATGTTCTCGCCGGGGAATCCGTTGCGTTGCTCAAAAAGTTTTTCGCAGCCCGCCGTACGCGGAACGAGGCGGGAGATTGATGCGTTTTTTTTCGATCATCCGCAGGGGTTCGTGTTAAATTGGCGTCCATGATTTTTTCGCGCATGTTGCCGCCGGCCGCCGTGCCGCTTTCCGTTGCCCCTGCCGATCGGGAATACTTTTCCAGCGGGCGGTCCGGCGAGCCCCTTGGATCCTTCGCGTACAGGGATTATGGGAATTTCAAAACTTTTGTTGCATGAACAAAGACGACATCATTTCCCTTTTTCAAAACATCGCCCGGCTTCTCGAACTCAAAGGCGAGAACCCGTTCAAAGTCCGCGCTTACACCAACGCCGCCCGGGCACTCGAAACTCTCGCGGAGCCCCTCGAAACCTGCATCGTTGAAAATCGCCTCCAGGAGATCGACGGAATCGGACAGGCAACAGGGGAAAAGATTGCCGCCCTTGTGCGTGACGGGAAGCTCGAATATTACGACACCCTCCGCGAGGAATTTCCGCCGGATATTCTCAGCCTTTTTGATATCCAGGGGCTCGGGGCAAAGAAAATCAAAATCCTGTGGGAAGCCCTCAAAATCCACTCGGTCACGAAGCTCGAGCGGGCCTGCCGCGACGGTTCGGTGGCGGGCCTGCCGGGGTTCGGCGAGAAGACCGCCACCAACATCCTCCAATCCATCGAACACCATCGCAAACACGTCGGCGAATTCCGCATCGGCGATGTGGCTTCCCTCGCCGAGAGCCTCCTCGCAGACCTCCGCTCCCACCCCCGCGTCTCGCTGGCCGGTATCGCCGGCAGCTACCGCCGGAAAAAAGAAATCGTGCGCGATCTCGATTTTATCGTCGCCTCCCGGCATCACGGGGAGGTGATGGAATTTTTTGTCACCCACCGCCTGGTCGAATCCGTCCTTGCCCGCGGCCCAACGAAAACGAGCGTCATCCTCAAAAATGGCATCCAGTGCGACCTGCGGGTTGTTGCCTCGAACGAGTATCCGTTTGCATTGAACTATTTCACCGGAAGCAAAGAACACAACGTCCGCATCCGCTCGCGTGCGCTCACCCGTGGCTGGTCGCTCAACGAATACCGGTTCAGCGAGGCCGAAGGCCGCGAACTCAAGGAACCTCTGCCGCAGATCTGCGAAGAAAACGACATCTACCGCTCGCTCGGCCTTGATCCGGTCGAACCGGAACTCCGCGAGGATCGGGGCGAAATCGATGCGGCCGAAAAACACGCGCTTCCCAAGCTTGTCGAATGGTCGAACCTCCGCGGCACGTTTCACTGCCACACCACGGCCAGCGACGGGCGCGCTTCCCTTGAGGAGATGGTCGCCGCCGCCGCCGAACTCGGTCTCGAATACATCGGCATCGCGGATCACAGCAAGAGTTCCGTACAAGCGCGCGGCCTCGACGAAAAACGCCTCTCCGAGCAGGGGGCCCGCATTCGCGACCTCAACTCCAAAGAGAGCGGTATCCATATCTTCTCCGGCACCGAATGCGATATCCTCAAAGACGGCTCGCTCGATTTTTCCGACGAGATCCTGGCCTCTCTCGATTACGTGGTCGCCAGTGTGCATTCGTCATTCTCCCTTTCGGAAGCGGAAATGACAAAGCGCATCATCCGCGCCATGGAAAACCCCTGCGTCACAATGCTCGGCCACCTGACCGGCCGTCTCCTCCTCACGCGCGAGCCCTACCGGGTCAACATTCCCGCAATCATCGCGGCCGCGGCCGAAACCGGGACGATCATCGAACTCAATGCCAATCCCCGCCGACTCGATATGGACTGGCGCTGGTGGCCGTCCGCCCGCGAAAAGGGCGTCAAATGCGCGATCAACCCGGACGCCCATTCGACCGCCGGGCTCCAAGATCTTGTCTTCGGCATCGGAACCGCCCGCAAAGGCTGGCTCACAAAAAACGACGTGGTCAATACCCTGCCGCTCTCACGGATCAAAGCCGTCCTCGACGCGAAACGAGGCGCAACATGTGTCAGAGCCTGAAAGTTTCGCTTCCCTGAAGAGGCTCTCCCGGTCGGAGTCGCGGGCCGACAAGCCCTACGACTTGTAGCGCAACCGCTTCTTGTGGCGGTTTTCTTTCATGCGCTTGCGGCGCTTGTGCTTCGCGATCTTTGCTTTTCTTGTCTTTTTTAATGAACCCATGGGTAAAATGCGGGACGGCTAATAAACTACTTTGTTGAGCGGATACTCGATGATCCCCTCTGCTCCGAGCGTTTTCAGCTTTGGAACGATCTCGCGGACGACTTTCTCTTCGATTACCGTCTCGATGGCGACCCATCCGGGTTGCGCCAGGGGCGAAACCGTAGGATTCCTTAATGCGGGCAACGCCTCAAGCAAATTCTTCAGGCTTTTTTCAAGCAGGTTCATTTTCAGACCGACCATGTCGCGGGCCGCAAGCGCACCCCGCAGCAAAAGGGCCAGCGTCTCGATCTTCTCGCGCTTCCAGGCGTTTTCCCAAGGAACCTGACCCACGAAGAGTGCCGGATATGATTCCATGATCGTCGCCACGATCCGCAGTTTGTTCGCGCGCAGCGACGACCCGGTCTCGGTAATGTCCACAATGGCATCCACCAGATCGGGAACCTTCACTTCGGTTGCCCCCCAGGAAAACTCGATTTCCGCCTTCACCCCCGCCTGTTCGAAGAACCGCCGGGTGATCCCCATCGCCTCGGTCGCGACCCGTTTGCCTTCCAGATCCTGCAGCGTGCGCACCGGAGAATCCTCGGGAACAACAAGCACCCAACGCGTCGGGGCCGAACTCACCTTGCTGTAGGCCAGCGACGTGACCTCGCGCACCTGCGATTCATTTTCCTCCACCCAGTCGCGCCCCGTGATCCCGCAGTCCAAATACCCGTGCTCGATATAGCGGCTGATCTCCTGCGCCCGTAAAAGCCGGATGCGCATCTCCGGATCGTCCACCGCCGGACGATACGAACGGCTCGATCCCGAAATCGAAAATCCGGCTTTTGCAAATAGGGAAATCGTCGGTTCCATGAGACTTCCCGAAGGCAAGCCAACTGTGAGAATTTTTTCTTCCATGAGAGGGGCACAGTCTAATCAGAAACAGCCGGGCCACCGCACGAAAAAAACGTGACAGAAAAAACATGCCGGAAAAAAGGCGCCGGTTCCGCAGGCCTCGCTTTTCGCGGCGAATTTGCTGTCGCTGCCACAAGAAAAGACTTGCCCCCCAACAGCCCACGCGAGAGGATGGAGACACCGCAATGAGAAAGAATCCCATTTCCTCCAATGCCTGTGGGCCATCGGATTCCCGTTGCCGCGCTTTCACGCTGATTGAGCTTCTGGTCGTTATTGTCATTCTCAGCATTTTGATGTCGATCGTCTTCTCCGCCGTGAAGGGCGCCCTCGATGCCGCCACGAAAACACTCGCCAAGAACGACGTCGCCCAGATTGCCACGGCCATCACCGCCTTCGAGGCGGAGTATGGGAGATTGCCGACCAACAGCACCAACGTGAGCGGAGCTCTTCTCGAATCTCTCATGGGAATAACCAACGCGACAAACAGCGACAATCCGCGCACGATCGTTTTCCTCGAAGTCCAGGCTGCCAAAAAAGGAAAGGGGGGGACGAACTCCAAGGGCTACGTCGATCCTTGGACAACAAATGTCGCCTACGCGGTCGCGATGGACACCAACTACGACAACCACATCAGCGTCTCCACCAATGGGACGGCTTCCGGTTCCTATGACCTTGTCAAAAAAGTCGGTGTCTGGAACGTCAACACCAACTCACGTCGCCAGGTTCGTTCCTGGGATTAGCTTTCCCGCGGGTGTAGTTCAATGGTAGAACGGCAGCTTCCCAAGCTGCATACGAGGGTTCGATTCCCTTCACCCGCTCATATGAAAACACGAACAGAACCCGCTGATACGGACGCGGTGAACTACCTCGTCAACCCGCCCGGAGGCTTTCCGGTTTCGAGCATCTCGATGAGGCGGGGATAAACGAGAGCCACGCGCTGGTCGGGCTGCTTCGGATCGATAAAATCGTGGGGAACGTGATCGTCCATCGGGAATTCGTAGGTTGCGACAGCCTCCGGGTGCCGCTCCTGCCAGATTGCTGCCATACGTGCGGTTACCGCATTGTTGGCGGCAACGTCGGAGGCGGTCGTCACGATCAGGATTGATCCGCAGGCCGGGGCTGATTTTCCGGATGCTTCCAGAACATCAATGCCGAGCAGCATCGTTGCCCCGATGCTGCGCGTGGAAAAGCGGGGGTACGCATAAGACGGACCCGCCAGTTCCGCCTTGTGCACAGGATCCCACCAGAGGAAAACATTCGGCATCCGCACGAGCAGGCGGCTGAGCGGTGCGTTGGCCCATTGGGGCAGTCCATGAGGGGAAAAGAACGGAGCGAGCAAAACGACGCGATCCACATCGGCGCGGTTCTGCGCCATCCAGGCGGCGCTGGCTCCATTGATGGAAAGCCCGACAACCGTGAGCTGGCGGCCGAGCCCGTGCGAGAGGGTGACGGCCCGGTTGGCCGCGCCCAGCATCGCCTCCGCGGTAAAATTCCCGAGCTGTTCGGTCATCACATCGGCTTTCCCATGTCCGGGGGTGACGGGGATCACGACGTTGTGCCCGCGCTCGAATAGCGCGCGGCCCAGCATGTTGAATTGCTCCGGGGAGTTGGTGAGCCCGTGCAGGAGGACAAAGACGTTTCCTGTCGGTTGGTCGTGGAGAAATGCCCTCGGCCGCCCGGCCTCGGAGAGCGTGGAGGGAGCACCGGCGATCTTGCCTTCGATCTCCGCTCTCGCAGCAGCGTAATCCGCAGGCGGTCCGGGCTTGGGAACAGGAAAGGCGATCCGCATGGGGAGCAGAGCGGCAACCGCGAACATTGCGAGAGGCAGACCGAGGCCGGCCAGCGCCCATCGCAAAATCTGCCGTGCCTTTTTTTGTAAAGCCATCAGGCTTGTTCCATGCCAGAGAGTCGGACACCCGAAAAGCCCATTGTGAAGTTCCGCGCGATTTTCCTTCTCGCGATCGCTGCCGTTTCAGGATGCGCGCCGCTCTCGAAGTATCCGGCTCCACCGCGTGTGCGGGAAGGCGCGCTCGCGCAGGCCGGCCGGTGGACGGCTTCCGCACGGCGGAGTTTGGAGGAAAAGGCGGTCTCGGAAAAATGCCTCGCCTCCCTGCGCGTGGCGCTGGCTGACAATTCTCCCGAGGCCATCGGCATCGCGCATGTCGCGCTCGGACGGTTCGTGGAATCGAACTTTGATGGCGCGAGCCCGCGCGAAACCGAATTCACCGGACCCGACGGTATCATTTACCGTGTCGGGATTGCCACGAAACCGGGCGACTGGCCGGCGTCGTTCCTGTGTGGGTTGGAACCCATCCGGCCAACGCGAACCCGGGCGGCGGCACCGCTCCAATGGGCGGGCTGGGGGGTGCCGGTGATCGGGGTGAGCCGGCAGGACCGCGCCGCCCAGCCGTTCGCTCCGCGCCAGGGATACCGCCTGCCCGTCACGGTGGTCGCCGACATGCACACGCGTGGCAGGGTGTGTGAGACGACGATCCGGTTCCTCAACCCCGGGTTCACAAAGTCCGTTTCCATCGCGGGAAAACTGCGGCCGGTCGCGGGCGATCTTTATGCGCCGAACCTCGCGACATTCCTTCGGGGAAATCCGCTCGTCCTCAGCCTGCGGTGGCTGTTCCAAGTGGATCGCTTTTCCTATCCCACGAGGCTCATCTTCATGGAGCCCTACGATCCGAAGCGCATTCCCGTGGTCCTCGTACACGGGCTGCTGTCCACGCCGGTCATGTGGGGCGAGGTGGTGAATGGGTTGCAGGCCGACCCGGTAATCCGGAAAAATTTCCAGTTCTGGGCGTTTTTCTATCCGACCGGCCAGCCGATTCCAATTTCCGCGCTCGACCTGCGCAACGACCTCCGTGCTGCCGAGGCACGGTATCCGCTTCCTCGCGGCATGGTGCTGGTCGGGCACAGCATGGGCGGCATCATTTCGCGCGCACAGGTATCGAGTTCCGGCGGCAACGCGCTTTTCAACGAGGTCTTTGGAGCCGATGCCGCGCGCGTCGCCAAACGCCTGCCGAACGCGCCGCTTCTGCGCGACTCGCTGATCTTCGACCGTGACAAAAATGTGCGCCGCGCCGTCTTCGTGTGCGTTCCGCATCGCGGCAGCGACATCGCGCTGGCCGGATCGGTCGGTTTCGTCGCCTCGCTCATACGCCTCCCGAACAACATTATCGGCGTGGTCGGGGAGGTTGCCGACGTGGTGTCCACGATGAATCTCCGGCGTCCGCCCACGAGCATCGCCGGACTTTCGCCTCGCTCCCCTTTCCTCAAGGCATTGAACCAGCGTCCGATCGGGGTTCCGCACCACACGATCCTCGGCGACCGCGGACGCGGGGATTCCCCGAACAGTTCCGACGGCGTCGTCCCCTACTCCAGCGTGCATCTCGCCACTGCGGAATCGGAACGCATCGTCCCCTCGAACCACGGCTCATTCCGGCATCCGGTGGCCATCGCCGAGATGCGGCGGATTTTGCTCGGGCATTTGCTACAGCCGGACCGTGGAGCGGCGGCAGCAAGGGCACCAGCAGGACGCTGACGGCCATCACGAAGAGCGCGGCATTCGGATCGCTGAAAACACGCGGATTTTGACCTCGGGCTCCGGAAATGTGGCGATGGCGACAGAATTGGCATTCAACCCAACCGATGCCTTCGGCGAAATTTCCAAACGCCCGCTGCCGCTATGCGCGTTCGCGCCCATCGAGTGGATGCGACATCACTCCGGGACGCTTGGTTTTTGTGAAGACTTCAGCCCCCGCCTTCGCTTCGGTTTCTCGTAAGCCCCACCCTTGTGTGCTGGTTTCGCTGTTGTCATCAGTTCGGCAAGCGTCATTGCCACGGGCTCGCCTTGCTTTGTCGGGTCTTTCAGTTGGGGACGCAAAAGGCACAGCTTATCCATGTCCCAAGACCATGTAGAAAATGACGCGGCCTGCCCGACCCGAAAGACCGCGTAAAGATTGTGCGCCGCAGACGGGTAGCCGGTGTCCTCCAGTTGTTTTTTTGTCCAAATTTCCACGCCGTTTCCTTTCACCTTCAGCAGTCCGGGTCTCGGTCCATGCTCGTCCAATAGCGCGATCAGCCGCGCGTCTGCAAACTTGGGTTCGATGTTGGGCAGTGACCCTCGCACGTCCGCTCCAGCCCGGAAATTGTAGAGCCCCTCGCTCTCGATCCATGCCAGATGGTCGGGCCCCTTGCACCATCCGACGAACACCGTCACATCGTGCGCGGACAGCGGGTGCTCCGCATCTTCGGTAAAAAGATCTTCCATGGCGATGCCGAGCTCCGGTTTGAGGCTCGCCATCTCGTTCACCCAGGTGGCCTGCGTCTTCGCCACACGCGACAGGCCGTGCCGACGGTGTTCGAGATACGAGGCACGGTTGCTCAGTTGGTCCAGCACCCCGTCGAGAAACGTTTCGAGAAACTCCATGCCGGCCACATCCCCCTTTTCGAGCGGACGAACCGCGAATGCCCCCAGCCCGGGCAGCAGCTCATGAAATCCCTCCCACCGCCGGTTGTCGGTTTTCTCATTGGTGATCATTCCGGGGTAGAGGACATACGCCCCCTCGGATCGCCGGATCGCGTCGCGGTAAGCGTGCATTTTGAGCAGGTCGGCCCGTTTGTAGTTTCCGTCCCGCTGTTCCCGTTTTTCGGCATCCAAGTCTGCGGGGTCTGCTCCGCTTTCGCCAAAGTCCTCCTGACCGAACAACCTGTCCACGCTGTGAACTTTGTATTTTGCGTCGAAGTGGATATGAACCGCCAGTTCCCGCTGTTCGGCATCTTCCACGGTCAGATCCCCCGGCCAGAACGTCATCGTGTAATCGGGCCGGAGGATTCGTGTCCACGAACCGGCTTTCGCGTGATCGTGGCAGTGCCCGAAGCTTCTGTTGTAGTGGAACTCGCCGTTCAGTCGTCGAATCCCTTTGTGGAGCCTCCCGGCAAAGCAGGCATGCCTGCCATGTTTCAGCGTGATCGAGAGATCCTTCTCATTGACGAGTTTCTGCTTGTCTGGAACGTCAACGTGAAACTTTTCGCAAAAGAGGTTGAGGAGCTGGAAAAATAACCACGCTTCGTAGAGCGCGGGCATGTCCCTTTTCCCGGCGTGAAACTCCGTCCCCTGCCCGCCCAGCACCTCGGGGGCTCCCTCCCACTTCACGCGTGACGACAGTTTGAAGTGCAGCCACGTCTGCAGTACCTCGCGATAACCGGCCTTCCGTTGGAGCACCGGGCTTCCCAATGGCAGCATGCGCGGCTCGCCCAGCGAACGGAAGAACCCCATCGCCAACCGTTGCGCGACCAGCCCCTGGAGGTAGTGGATATCCCGCAGCACGGCTTCGTAGCCGTTACCGGATTCCGTCAGGGTTTCCTCCGCATGGTCCAGAAAGGCGGAAAAATCGCGGAGCACATGCTTCACAAAGCGGTTCTCCGCCGTGTCGCTCGTCCGGCGGCAACTCGATGCCGAGACCGTGGCGGGCAGGCTTGGGGACTCGATTCCGGCAGCCCGCATCGTCGCATACAGGGCCATTTCTTCCGGAAGGTTCACCCGTGCTCCGCCAGAGTTCAGTTGCGCGTGGAAATGCCGGGTGACCCGCGCGGTCTGGTGGACAGGGCGGCTCGTCATCTCGTTTTCCAGCCGCTCGTGCGGCTGCCGTTGCACCTGTTCCAGTGCGTTCCAGAAGCCATCCCCAGCTAGGGTTTCCCGCAGAAATTCCACCTGCTGCTGGAGCGCAGGAGGTTCGTCGGACCATTCGGAGACCAGCGGTATTTCCGTTGCAGCGCCCAGATCGTAAAGGTAGTTCCGCATCTCCCGCGCCGGCCCGCAGATCATGCCCTGGTATTCCTTGCGGTAGTTCAGCTTCACCGATTGGATTTCCGCAGATCCGGTGGCCACCCGCATTCCATCCGAATCAAGGATCCGCAAAGTCAGGTGCCCTGCCGAACTCCGAGTTTCCAGCCATTTGGCTTTTTTGTATTTCGAAACGAGAGGACTCTTTTCTAGTTCCCAACACACCCGTCCAAGACAGGGAATTGAAAAGTTGAACGGGGAGCCCACCCTCTGGGATAATGAAGGTGATGAAAAAACAAAATCACCATCAGGAGGCTCCCCGT
>Ga0209697_10001549_pt1 | contig 35132 bp, 28 predicted proteins | sample AliMusrvi5mmetaG_FD_184115 | JGI IMG/M metagenome (GOLD analysis project Ga0209697, IMG submission 184115) | Freshwater lake bacterial and archeal communities from Alinen Mustajarvi, Finland, to study Microbial Dark Matter (Phase II) - Alinen... | ecosystem: Environmental > Aquatic > Freshwater... | reverse complement strand
ATGCGACACATCCTGTCCACTTGTGCCTAAATGGTTAAAGACCTCGGAGTTGCCCGAGCAGAGGCATCTGTTCTTTAGGCTGAGGGTGGCCGATAATCAGATTTCCTGATTATCGGCATGACTCAGCTTAAACCAGAGGCTTTGCCCCGCCATAGATCCCCCCTTGACGAATGACGTCTAGACGTCATAATGGGACATCGGGATCTGGAGGCAGGAATGCAGGACAAGCGCAGGCCAGGAGAGGTTCGGGATGCCATCCTCGCCGTTCTTGGTTCCAGGCCGGGCGGGGCCAACGTCTCGGAGATCGAAAGCAAAGTCCTGGAGATCGTTGGTCATGCTGCCCCTTCCAGCATCCGGTCCTACCTCCGCCTCAACACCCCGGAGATGTTTCGTCGGAACGGTCGCGGCAACTATAGCCTTCAGGAATTCCAAGGAGCACGGGAGCTATCCATGAACTTCTCCACCGCACCGGAACTGCATGCCCCCAACTGGCCCCACCACTCGGTTGGCCAGTCCACCCTGTACCATGCCGATTGCTTCGATTGGCTCCAAACCCAGGAACGCCTGTCCATTCATGCCGTCGTCACGGACCCCCCCTACGGTTTGGTGGAATACACCGAGGCCCAGCAGACGAAGCTCCGGAACGGGAAAGGCGGGGTGTGGCGACTGCCCCCGGCCTACGACGGGGTGGTGCGTTCCCCTCTCCCCAGGTTCACGGTGCTGACCCCCCAGGATCTCCAGGCCCTCGATGACTTCTTCTACCGGTGGGCGGTTCTGCTCCTTCCCGTCCTGGTGCCCGGAGCCAATGTGATTGTGGCCAGCAATCCCCTCCTCTCCTACGTTGTTTCTGGAGCGTTGGTCCGGGCGGGCCTCGAACGGCGCGGAGAACTGGCGAGACTGGTCATGACCATGCGGGGTGGAGACCGTCCCAAGGCCGCCCACGAGGAGTTCAACGACGTAAGCGTCATGCCCAGGTCCATGTGGGAACCCTGGCTGATGTTCCGCAAGCCCATCGAAGGCAGGGTCCAGGACAACCTCCGCAAGTGGAAGACGGGCGGGTTTCGGCGGCTTGGGCCTGACAAGCCTTTCGGGGACGTGGTGAGATCCTCGCCAACCACCAGATCGGAACGGGACCTGGCTCCGCATCCCAGCCTGAAACCCCAGGCTTTCCTCCGTGCCCTTACCAGGGGCGTCCTCCCCCTGGGCGAAGGCATTATCCTTGACCCCTTCGCGGGTTCCGGGTCCACGCTCGCGGCTGCTGAGGCCGTGGGGCACTCCAGCATCGGGATCGAACGCGACCCCATCTATTACAAGGCCGCAAAGACCGCGATCCGGAAACTGGCTGCGCTCCAGGTCCGGGCCGAGAACTATACCTTGTAGACCCAGAAGGTTCGCATTTTGGCCAAACCGGCCCGGTCCAGGGACGCGGTGCGGGTCCCCAGGGCACCCCGGCCATTTACGCGGAAGTCGCTAACATTAATGTCTGCAAGGTAAACCTCGGTGAACTCCATGGCGACGCGGTTGGTCGGGGGTTGGGTCGTTTTGTCGATCTTGTAGACGAACACGCAAAACCATTGGGCACGGGCACCGTGGGTGTCAACGCTGCCACCAGTATTCTGCGTCGTCTTGATTTCAATACCCAGCTTCCCGCCTGACTTGATCGCGTCCCCCAAGAACTGGTTCTTGAGGATGAGGTCGGGATGGCCATTGTGGTAGCAGTTCACGGTAAGCGCCCGTGCATGCTTGCCGAGACTGGACGTGACCACGTCTGAAAGAAAGCCTGACATGACGGCGGGGCGGAGGATCTCGTCCAGGCGGTCCAGGCTCTTGGCCGTCAATCCCGTGTTGATGTCATAGAGGAGGTCGTAGGCGTCCTGCATGGCCATCTGGAAGTCAAGCTGCCTCAACGAATGAGGATAGACGGCAGCAGCATTGAATTTCGTGGGGTCCACAACCTGTCGAATAATAGGCATCTCGTCTCCATGGCCAAGGGTATGGAGACGAGTTTAGCTACCATTCCAAGGAATGCCTATGCCACCTTCGTCCAGGCAATCTTGAGGATAGGCTGCGGCAAGGCCGGGGTTTTGACGGCGGAGGCCAGGAGCCGGGGCAGGATGGAGACCATCTCGAAACGCCGGTTGAACCGATACTGGAACTCCGCCAAGTAGCGGTCCAGATGCGCCCGGCTCACCCACCGCGTCACGCCTTTGACGTTGCCCTTCAAGTTCCCCAGGACCGTGTTCACCCAGGGGAAGGAAGGGTGTTTGGCCGAGCGCCATCCTCCGGGCATGGCGTGGGGTTCGTGCTCGAATCCGGCCTCCTCCAGGAAGTTGTAGGCCCTCCAACCGTCCGTGAGCACCTTGGAACCCCGGACGAAGCCATTGGAGAACCACCCCTTCAGTTCCTTGCCACTGACGTTCCGGAGCGCCTTCATCCGCATATGCAGGACGGAGGCTGGGTGTAGGGGGTCGGTCATTACGGCCACGACAAACGGGGTCTTGCCTGCGGCACCACGCCCCCGTTTTCCTTCGTGGCTCTGGCCGCCCATGTAGGCGTCGTCCACCTCGATCCGCCCGGAAAGAACCGTCTTCTCCTCCCGCTCCAGCATGACCTGCATCAGTTTCTGCTTCATACTCCAGGCCGTTTCGTAATGGACCCCAAGCTGGCGCTTTAGTTCCAGGGCCGAAACGCTGTGCTTGCCTTGGGTCAGCAGGTGCATGGCCTGAAACCACACCGTCAGGGGCAGCTTGGTGTCCTGAAAGATGGTTCCGGCGGTTGGACTGGTTTGGTGGCGGCAGTCCTGACACTGGAAGGGGCCTCGGGCGAGGCGGCAGTGGCGGGTGGACCCACATTCCGGGCACTTGAACCCGTCTGGCCATCGGGAATGGATGACGGCGGCAAGGCACTGAGCCTCCGTACCGAAGTCCCGCATGAACGCCCGGAGCGAAAGACCCTTCTGGAACTGGATGACGTAGCTGGTCATGGCGAAAGCCCTTTTCGCACAAAGGGTAATTCCATGGGCGCGACATTTCCTGTCTACTTGCGCCCATGGAATGGAAACCCTTGGGCTTACCGCCAGGACGGATTCCATCCTTTAGGCTGGGTCTCGCCGATAATCAGGTCAGATTTTTTTAAATCTTCACCACCAGCCGCACCGCGAGGTCGCTTAGCCGCTCAGCCGTATTTATCTCCGGCTCATCCAGCACGGCCTCCAGAAGGCGCCGCTGCAGTTCACCCAGCCAGGGGCCACCGGGCCGGCCCGCCAGCTTCATGAGGGCGGAGCCGTCCAGGGCCAGGGCCTTCACGTTCAGGGGCGGGGCCTGAGCGACCAGGGCCTCCAGGCGCTGCATGAGCGCGCCGTGGGCCCGCTGATGGCCCTCCCAGTCCATGCCCTTGCCCTGCTGATCTGCCAGGCTGAAGGCCGACCAGCGCGCCAGACTGAGGCCGTCTCCGGCCAGCTTCGCCAGGAAGCGGCGGCAGGCGGCGTCGCCCCAGGCCTCGGTGGGATAGACGCCGTGGTGCTTGACCAGAGACACCACGTCCTTGCGCAGGGCCTGACTGGCCTTGAGGCGCTCCAGGATCGCCTCCGTGAGCTCCAGGGAACGGGCCTCATGGCCGTAGAAGTGGGTGTGGCCCTCCACGACGCTGCGAGTACCGGGTTTGCCCACATCGTGCAGCAGGGCCGCCCAGCGCAGGCCCGCATCGGCCGGGGCCGCCGCCACCACCCGCAGCGTGTGTTCCCAGACATCGTAGGCGTGGTGCCGGTTCTGGGCGCAGCCCAGCATGGGTCGGAGCTCCGGCAGCCAGAGATCCAGCAGGCCGCTCTCCGCCAGCAGGGCCAGCCCGCGCTGGGGTTCCGCGGCTCGCAGCAGCTTGTCCAGCTCCGTAAAGACCCGCTCCGCGGCCACCTTCCGGGCCACCTCCAAGCGCTGGGGGATGGCTGCCAGGGTGGCAGCGTCGACCTCGAAGCCCAGCTGGGCGGCAAAACGGCAGGCCCGCAGAGGGCGTAGGCCGTCCTCCGCAAAGCGCTGGAGGGGATCGCCGACGGCACGAATCACCTTGGCCACCAAATCAGCTCGCCCGTCAAAGGGATCCACCAGATCACCGCCTTCCACCGGCAGCGCCATGGCATTGATGGTGAAGTCCCGGCGGGAGAGATCCTCCGCCAGGCTCACACCCAGGCGCACCGACTCGGGGCGCCGTCCGTCCAGGTAGTCGCCATCGCTCCGGAAGGTGGTCACCTCCACAGGCTGTTCGTCGAGCAGTACCGTCACGGTGCCGTGCTGCAGGCCCGTGGGGATCACCCGCAGGCCCGCGGCCCGGGCCCGCTTCATGACCTCCTCAGGCAGCAGCCGCGAGGCCAGATCCCAGTCCGCGTGGGGCCGCCCCAGCAGCTCGTCGCGCACAGCGCCGCCCACGAGCACCAGCTCCGCGCCGCCCCCCAAGGCGGACTGCAGGCGGAGCAGCGGCGCCCAGGTCAATCCCCAGCTCCCTGGTCGGCGCCCGTGCCGTAACGCACCAGTGCCTCGCCATCCATGCGGCAGGTGAGCCAGGGCGTCATGATCCGGGCGCCCTGGGCCTCGTAGAACTCGATGGCCGGGGTGTTCCAGTCCAGCACCTGCCACACGAAGCGGGACCAGCCCTCCTTCACGGCGATGGCGGCCAGGTGCTGCAGTAGGGCCTTGCCGATGCCTTTGCCCCGGAAGGCCGGACGCACGAAGAGGTCCTCCAGGTAGATGCCGGGCTTGCCCTCCCAGGTGCTGAAGTTCAGGAACCAGAGGGCGAAGCCCGCGGGCTGGCCGTCCCAGTCGGCCATGGTCACCTTCACCAGGGGGTGCTCCGAGAAGGCGTGCTTCAGGATGTCGGCCTCGGTGGCCACGGCGGCTTCAGGCTCCCGCTCGTACTCCGCCAGGTCGCGGATGAACTGGAGGATCTGGGCGGCGTCGGCGGGAACGGCGGGGCGGAGGGTCAGCATTCGTCTATGCTAACCGGATGGATCAGCCCACCGCCCAGCGGCTCTACGAGGCCATTCTGCTCACCCGCCTCACCGAAGAGCGGCTGGTGAAGCTGTTCCGCCAGGGTCAGCTCCACGGCAGCGTCTACCGCAGCCTGGGCCAGGAGGCCACGGCCTGCGCCACGGCGGCGGCCCTGGGCCCCGAGGATGTCATCGGCCCCCTCATCCGCAACCTGGGCTCCATGTTCGTGCGGGGGGTCACGCCCCTGGAGGTCTTCCTCCAGTATCTGGGCCGGGCCACCAGCCCCACGGGGGGCCGGGAGCACAACAATCACTTCGGCTCCGTGGGCCGCGGCATCATCGCCCCCACCTCCATGCTGGGTGCCCTCATCCCCGTCATGGCGGGGGTGGCCCTCTCCTTCCGCCAGAAGGGTGAGCGGCGGGTGGCCATGACCTGGATTGGCGATGGCGGCAGTTCCACTGGGGCCTTCTACGAGGGCCTGAACTTCGCGGTGGTCCAAAAGCTGCCCCTCATCGTGGTGGGCGAATTCAACGGCTACGCCTTCTCCACGCCACCGGAACGGCAGATGGCCGGCCCCATGTCCCAGCGGTCCCAGGGTGCCTTCACCCTCACCGTGGACGGCAACGATGCTGTGGCCGTCTACCAAGCCGCCGCCCAGGCCCGGCAGTGCTGTCTGGACGGCAAGGGCCCGGTCTTCCTGGTCTGCGAGACCTTCCGCATGAAGGGCCACGCGGAGCACGACGACCAGCGGTACGTGGACCCTGAGCTGCTGAAGCTCTGGGCCGCCAAGGACCCCCTGCCCCACCTGGAGTCCTGGATGACCCAGCGGGGCTGGGCGCCAGAGCCCGACCTCAGGAGCCGGCTGGAGGCCCGCCTCCTGGCCGACGCCGAGGCCGCCCTGGCGGCGCCCCTGCCGACGCCCGAGGGGCTCGGACTCGGCGTGTTCTCGGATTCATAGGTTTACTCACCCCGGAAAATACAGACAAACAGAACTTGGATTCAAGAATCACCCACTTCTGGCCGAGGAATGCTGGATCAGGGCCCCACCGGGCCCGCGGTTTCGTCTTGGAGTTTTCATGGGGCTGTCCAACCTGCTGGCTTCCTTCCGCCTTCGCGGCAAGTTCACGGCCCTCTTCGCCATCCAGGCCATCCTGATCCTCGTGGTGACCGGCCTGGGTTGGTTCAGCCTGGAGCAGCTCCAGGGCGGCCAGAGCACCATCCAGGTGGGCCTGGAGAAGGCCCACATCGTCGCCAAGACGCTCAACGACAGCAATGTCGTCCGCACCATCCATGTCTCCATGGTCGGCGGAGCCAAGGACGCCGCCTTTCTGGAGAAGCGGGCCAAGCGGCTGGAGGAATACGTGGTGTCCCTCAACGCGGACTTCGAGAAGATGGCCGCCCTGCCCTGGTCCCAGGAAGAGACGGCCTTCATGCAGGCAGGCATCACCGCCACCAAGGCCTACAACGACAGCTTCAAGGAGACCCTGGCCGCGGCCCAGGCAAGCCCCAGCGCCGCCCCCCTGCCCGTTCACCTGGAAGGCAAGGTCGAGCACCAGCGCAAGGCCCGGGAAGCCTTTGACAAGCTCATGGCGGCCATCGAGAAGGCCAATGCCACTCGGGTCAAGACGGATATCACCCAGAGCGATGCCGTGCAGAAGGCCATCCTGTTGGCGGCCCTGCTTTCCCTGGTCCTGGGCTTCCTGTTCACCCGCACCGTCAGCAAGCAGGTGGGCCGCTCGGCCCAGGCCATCCAAACGGCTATGGAAGCCCTCAGCCAGGGGGATCTGACCGTGAGCTGCAGCCTGGCGGGCCAGGATGAGTTCGCCCACATCGGCCGCAACGTGAATGACGTGGCCAGCCACCTGCGCCGGGACGTGAACCAGATCAGCGACATCACGGCCCGCACCGCCTCCGGGGCCACGGAGCTGGCGGCCACGGTGGACCAGCTTCGGGATGCCACCGACCACATCAGCAGCGGCTCAGAACAGCAACGCACGGCCATGGGACACTCCGCCTCGGCCCTGGAGCAGATGGCCAGATCCATCAGCGGGGTGCGGAACAGCGCCGCCTCCGCCGAGGGCCTCTCAGTGGCATCCCTCCAGGCCAGCGCCCAGGGCCAAGCCAGTTCCCGCGACAGCGCCCAGGCCATGCAGGCCATCCAGGAGAGTTCCGGCAAGGTGGGCCGCATCATCTCCGTCATCACGGACATCGCCCGCCAGACCAACCTGCTGAGCCTCAACGCCGCCATCGAGGCCGCCAAGGCCGGCACCATGGGCAAGGGCTTCGCGGTGGTGGCCGAGGAGATCCGCAAGCTGGCCGAGCGCTCCGGGGCCGCCGCCAAGGAGATCACGGCCCTCATCGGCGAGAGCGCTGAGCGGGTCGAGGTGGGCTCCGGCGCCGTGGCCCTGGTTGGTACCAGCCTTGAGGCCATTGAACGCAACGTCAGCTCCAATGCCGAGCTGGTCCGGGAGATCGCCCGGGCCATGGAGGAGCAGTCCCGGGCCAGCGCCGACGTGGTGCAGGCCATGGCTGCCACCACGGAGTTGACGGACCGGAATGCCTCCGCCGCCACGGAACTGGCCGCCACGGTGCACGAGACGGCCCGGACCACGGACGAGTTGGCCCGCCTGGCCCAGGATCTGCAGAGCCTGACCTTGCGGTTCAAGCTGACCTGACGACCCAATTATCATCAATGCGCTACCGATCACGTCCCCCGGACGTTAGACTGGTCTTCTTATGGGGGAAACCGTGTTCGTACTCGTGCTCAATGCCGGCTCATCGAGCCTGAAGTTCAATCTTTTCGATATGGCGAATGAGGATTCCATCGCTGAGGGCAATGCCGAGCGCATCGGCCTGGAGGACGGGATTCTCGCCTGCACCATCCTGGGCGATAAGCGCAAGGAGACCCTGCCCCTGCCCGACCACAAGGTGGCCCTGGAGTTCATCCTGGAGCGCCTCCAGGCCGCCGTGCTGCACGACACCCCCATTCACGCCGTGGGCCACCGGGTGGTGCACGGGGGCCCCAAGTACGGGGACTCGGTCCTGGTGACTGAGGAGGTGATCCGCGACATCGAGCACTTCGCGATGTACGCCCCCCTTCACAACCCCGCCAATGCCCTGGGCATCCGCACGGCCATGACCGCCTTCCCGGACGTGCCCCATGTGGCCGTCTTCGACACCGCCTTCCACCACAACATCCCGGATCACGCCCGCATCTACGGCATCCCCTATGACATGAGCCAGAAGTACGGCATCCGCCGCTATGGTTTCCACGGTTCCAGCCACTCCTACGTGGCCGCCCGCACGGCCATCCTGCTCTGCCGTCCCTTGCGCGCCCTCAAGATCGTCACCTGCCACATCGGCAATGGCACCAGCATTTGCGCCGTAGGCCAGGGTAAGAGCATGGACACCAGCATGGGCATGACTCCCCTCCAGGGCGTCATCATGGGCACCCGCTGCGGCACCATCGATCCCAGCGTGGTGGAAATGCTCATGGAATACGAGCACCTGGACTACAACGGCATCACCAACCTGCTCAACAAGCAGTCCGGCCTGCTGGGCATCTCCGGTGTCTCCTCGGACTTCCGCGAGATCGAAATCGCCGCCGAGAATGGCAACGACCGCGCCCGCCTGGCCCGGGACCTCCTGACCTACAACGTGCGCCAGTACATCGGCGCCTACGCCACGGTCCTGGACGGCCTGGACGCCATCACCTTCACCGCCGGCATCGGCACCCACAGCACCTTCGTGCGGGCCAAAGTCTGCAGCAAGCTCAACTTCCTGGGCGTGAAACTGGACCACGACGCCAACGAGAATGGCACCGGTGAGCGGATCATCAGCACCCCGGACTCCCGCGTCGTCGTCACCGTGGTGCCCACCAACGAGGAACTGATGATCGCGCGGGAGACCATCCGCTAAGGTCCGTTGTTCCAACTACTCCAAAAAGGGCCTCCCAGAAGAGGCCCTTTTTGGAGGTAGAAAAGTACATGGGACGGGGGCTCACCGGCTGCCAGGAACCGCTGGCCGATTCGCGGCATTTTGGGCCTCTAAACGGGAAGAGACTTGGTCCCGTAACAGAATCAACATTCCGGCTGGCCCGGCTTCTTTGCATGTGGGGGCTTCATGAAGAAACGGTGGATCATCGCGTCCTTGGTCATTGTGGCCGTGGGAACGGGCATGTTCTTCACCCTCCGGGGCGGCGACGCCAAGGGGAAGAAGCCCGAGGCCAGCACCCCCTTCCGCCTGGGCAAGGTCCAGGCCGAGGATCTGCAGGTGAGTGTGCGCGAAGTGGGCGTGGTGGATCCGCTCACCAAGGTGGACGTGAAGTCCGCGGTGTCGGGCCGCATCGTGGGCCTGAAGGTCCGGGAGGGCGCCCTGGTGCGCCTGAACGAGGTCCTGGCCGAGGTGGAGCCGGACGTGAACCAGGCCCAGACCCTCTCGGATGTGCAGGGCAGCGTCTCCCAGGCCCGGGTCAGCTTCAAGAACGCCGAGCGGGACTTCGACCAGCAGGCGGCCCTCTTCCAGCAAGGGCTCATTTCCGAGCAGGCCTACCGCGCCGCCAAGACCACCCGCGACCTGGCCGACGAGCTTCACAAGAGCGCCCAGACCCGCTACCAGATCGTCGAGGATCGGGGCATCCCCATCAGCGGCAATGCCTCCACTCAAAAGGCCCGAGTGACCTCCCCCATGAACGGCGTGGTCATCAAGAAGGGGGTGGAACTGGGCGACACCATCACGTCCGGCGTCAGCTCCTTTGCCGCAGGCACCGTGGTCTTCACCGTGGCCGACCTGGCCTCCCTCATTGTGAAGGTGAACCTCAACGAAGTGGACATCGCCAAAGTCAAAGTGGGTCAGCCTGTGCGCATCACCCTGGATGCCTATCCCCAGAAGGCCTTCACGGGCAAGGTGCGCTTCGTGGCCCCGGCCGCGGACCTCATCGAGAAGATCAAGGTCTTCAAGGTGGAAGTGGCCCTGGATCAGCTCACAGAAGCCTTCCGCACGGGCATGAGCGCCAACGTGGAGATCCTCGGGGAGAAGCGCGACAAGGCCGTGAGCATCCCCCTGGAGGCCCTGCAGCGCCGGGACGGCCAGGCAGTGGTCTACCGCCTCAAGGAGACCGTGACGCCCCAGGACCTGACCAAGGCCAAGGAGGGCCTCACGGGGCGCGGCAAGTTCATCTGGCTCTCGGACCACTGGAAGGAGTTCTTCGAGGTGGTGCCCGTCCAGGCCGGCATCGCCACCCTGGAGCGGGTGGAGATCCTCTCGGGTCTCAAGGCCAACGACCAGGTGAGCCTGGAAGATCCGAGCAAGAAGAAGGTCGAGAAAGATGATGAAAACAACTAATCCCTCTCCGGGGGGACCGCCTGCTCGCTTCGCTCACGATGTCCCCCCGAACCCCCGCCTCTCGGGCGGAATGAACCCGCCCTCGATGCCGCAACTCTCCTAAGGAATACCCCATGTCTGGAATCATCGAGACCCAGGCCCTCACCAAGGTGTACGGCGCCAACGGTGCGGCAGTGCACGCGCTGCGGGGCATCGACTTCCGGGTGGAAAAGGGCGAGTTTGTGGCCCTCATCGGTCCTTCGGGCTCCGGCAAGTCCACCCTCATGGCCATCCTGGGCTGCTTGGACCTGCCCACCACGGGCACCTACACCTTGGACGGCAGCCAGGTCCAGGGCCTCAGCGGTGGGGAGCTGGCCAAGATCCGCAATGAGAAGATCGGCTTCGTCTTCCAGAGCTACAACCTGCTGCCCAAGGCCAGCATCTGCCGCAACGTGGAGTTGCCCATGCTCTACGCGGGCGTGGGCCGCAAGGAGCGGCGCGAGCGGGCTCTGGCCCTCCTGGAGAAGGTGGGCATCGCGGACAAGGCCGACAAGCTGCCCGCCACCCTCTCTGGCGGCCAGAAGCAGCGCGTGGCCGTGGCCCGGGCCCTGGCCAACGAGCCCGCCCTCCTGCTGGCGGACGAGCCCACCGGGGCCCTGGACTCCCGCACGGGCGCCGAGGTGCTGGACCTCTTCCGGTCGCTGCACGAGCAGGGGCATACCCTGCTGCTGGTGACCCACGATCCCTCCATCGCGAGCCTGGCTCAGCGGCGGGTTGAAATTCGCGATGGCCTCATCGCCCTGCCCGAGGGCGTGGCCTAAATGTCCGGCTCTGGCGCCTTCCGTGAACGGCTCTTCGGAGCCTGGGTGGAAATCCGGGAGAACCTGGGCCGCTCGGTGCTCCAGGCCCTGGGTGTGCTCCTGGGTGTGGCGTCAGTGCTGGGTGGCTTTTCCATCTCCGACAGCCAGCGCCGCCGGGCCGACCAGATGTTCGTGAAGATGGGCGGGCTGGACAAACTGAACGTGCAGCCCAAGGCGGCCATGAAGGACGGCACCCCCTCGGCCCTCCGCCAAGCCAACCTGGGCCTCCGGGACGCGGATGCCACCGGGGGCGAGGCCCTGAACTCCGATGCCATCCAGGGCGTGAGCCGGCAGAAGAACACCCGCACCCGGGTGGCCTCCTCGGCCGCCGACCAGGACCGCCAGGTAAGTGGCATCGGCGGCGACTACATCCCCGCCAATGGCTACGGCATCGCCCAGGGCCGGGGATTCTCCAACGCGGAAATGGAGACCGGCGCTGCGGTGGTGGTGCTGGGCACCGAGGCGGCCAACACCTTCTTCCCGTCGGGCGAGGTCCTGGGCCAGTCCCTCCGCATCGGCGATGTGCCCGTCACCGTCATCGGCACCTTCCAGGAGCGGGTCTTCCGGTTCCGGGAGGGCCAGGGCAACCAGTTCTGGTGGCGCAACCGCATCATTGCCGTCCCCGCCAACCTGGTGCAGCGACGCATGAATGGCGATGCCTATCGGCGCGTGGACCGGGTGACCTTCCGCATCCCAGACATGAACGCCATGAGCGGCTTCGCCGCCAAGCTGAAGGGACTCCTGAAAGCCAACCACCGGCTGGAGGAGGACTTCCGCCTGGATGATGTGGCTGCGCGCATCCGCCGCCGCCAGAGCCAGGGCGACGTCTACGACATCATCTTCCTGCTCTCGGGCGTGCTGGCCCTGGTGGGCGGCGGCATCGTGAACGTGAACATCCAGATGGCGAGCCTCAAGGAGCGGGTGCGCGAGGTGGGCGTGAAAATGGCCATCGGCGCCTCCGGCCGGGAGATCTTCAAGAGCTTTATGACCGAGGCCCTCCTGCTCACGGCCCTGGGGGGCCTGGCGGGCCTGCTGCTGGGCGTGGGCTTCTCCTGGGGCATCACCTCCACCCTGGGCATCCCGCTCTACATGACCCCCGCCAGCTTCCTCTGGGCCTACGGCCTGGCGGCCACCTTCGGCTTCCTCTTCGCCCTGGTGCCAGCCTGGAAGGCCTCGCGGTTGTCCCCCATGGAAGCCCTGCGCTATGAGTAACGCCACGACGTCCACCTCCCGGGGTTTCACCTTCGGCATGTTCTGGGAGGTCATCCGCACAGGGATCGTGGAGCTGTGGGCCCACAAAGTGCGCAGCCTCCTCACCCTCACCCTGCTCATGTTGGGTGTCTTCGCCCTGGTGGTCATGACCTCGGTGCTGGATGGCCTCATGGACAAGATCAGCACCGGATTCGCCGGCATGAGCTGGGACGGCACGGTCCGCATTGCGCAGAAGACCCCCGAGACCGGCGAGGAGCGCAAGCGTTTCGCCATGAGCCCTGGCCTCCGCTACGAAGACCTGGGCCGCATCGCCTCGCAGAACCCCAAGGTGCTGGCCTTCCTGCCCCGGGCACAGAAGAACGTGCCCGTGCGGATCACGGGCGACACCGAGCGCATTTTCGTATCGGGCGTGACCGCCGACTACGCCCAGATGATGAACCGCCCCATCAGCATCGGCCGCGGGCTCACGGAAGACGACCAGCGCCGCCGGTCCACCGTGGCCGTGGTGGGCGCCACCCTGGCTTCCAAGCTTTTCGGTGGCGCGGACCCGGTGGGCCGGGACCTGGTGGCGGACGGCGTCCCCTTCCGCATCGTGGGGGTCCAGGCTCCCGGCATGATCTTCAGCGATGAAAACTATTTCGATGCCAACGGCATCCTCATCCCGTTGGAGACCTACATCGACCGCATGGACCCGGCCCACAAGCTGGCCCAAGTCACCGTGAAGTTGCGGAACCAGGCCGACATGGGCGAGATCTCCGCCATGCTGCTGGGACGGGTACGCCAGGCCCACCATGGCATCGAAGACGTGGAGGTGGTGGACCTGGACGCCGAGGCCGCCAAGTCCTACCAGAACTTCCTGGAGCAGATGCGGGGCTGGAAGGTGGTGCTGCTGAGCCTGGCGGGCACGGTGCTCCTGGTGGGGGGCGTGGGTGTGCTTTCGGTGATGCTCATCAGCTTCAGCGACCGCCGCTTCGAGATCGGCCTCCGCAAGGCCCTGGGCGCTTCCGACGAGGAGATCTTCATCCAGTTCCTGCTGGAGGCCGTGGTGCTGGCCGCCATCGGCGCCGCCCTGGGCACGGTGTCCGGCGCCATCCTCTGCCAAGCCCTCTCCGCCAGCTTCCCCTACGGCCTGGTGATCAACCCCATGGGCCTCCTCACCGCCTGGCTCGTGGCCCTGGTGCTGGCCGTGGTCTTCGGGCTCTACCCTGCGTTCAGGGCCATGCGGCTCAGTCCCATGGAGGCGATGAGGTAGCATCAACCCATGTCCGACCCGATCCAAGTCTCCGACACTGTCCGCGTTCCCGGCGAAGCGATCCGCTTCAAGGCCGTGCGGGCGGGCGGCGCGGGGGGACAGAACGTGAACAAGGTCTCCTCCAAGGTGGAGCTGCGCATCGATCTGCTGGCCATCGAGGGACTGCCTGAGGATGCCCTGGCCCGCCTGCGCACCAACCAGCGCAACCGCCTGGACGCTGAGGGCCTCTGGATGGTGGTGAGCGACCGCACCCGGGACCAGCTCAAGAACCTGGACGATGCCCGGGACAAGGTGGTGGAGGCCATCCGCGCGGCCCTGGTGCGGCCCATCATCCGGCGGGCCACCAAGCCCACCAAGGGCTCCAAGGAGCGCCGCCTGGATTCCAAAAAGCGCACCTCCCAGACCAAGGCTCAGCGCCGCGGCAGCTTTGATTAACTGAAGTATCCTGCTCCATCCACCCAGGAGGCCCCATGGCCGAACCCCAGTCCTACGCCAACCACCGCCGCTTCGAGCCCCTGCAGCACTTCTTCGTGACGCCGGTGCTGATGGTCACCGCGATCGCGGCCCTCGTGCTGGCCTTCAAGCACCCCAACCTGCACTCCCTCTGGATGGCCCTGTTGGCCATCACGGTATTCCTGCTGGCCATGCAGGTGCGGGTGTACGCCCTCAAGGTCCAGGACCGGGTCATTCGCCTGGAGGAAACACTCCGCATGCAAAAGTTCCTCCCCGAAGACCTCCTGGCCCGCAGCGCCGAGCTCACCGTCAAGCAGTTCGTGGGCCTGCGCTTCGCAGCCGACGCCGAACTCCCCCAGCGCGTCCGCGAAGCCCTCGACGAGAAGCTCAGCGGCGAGGAAATCAAGAAGCGCATCCAGACCTGGAGACCCGACACTTATCGAGTCTGAAGGATTGGGCTTTTACTGATTCACCACGAAGTCGGAAAGACCACGAAGAAGAACCTAGTCGTTCTTCGTGGTCTTCCCGACTTCGTGGTGGTTCCGTTGATGTCTAGTCCCGCACGTAATGACACGTGTACCCACCCGGGTGCTTGATGAGGTAGTCCTGGTGGTATTCCTCGGCTTTCCACCAGGGACCAGCCGCGGTGATCTCTGTGACGATGGGCTTCTTCCACTTGCCGCTGGCGTCCACCTCGGCCTTCACGCGCTGGGCGGTCTGCCTCTGCGCCTCGGAGTGGTAGAAGATGGCGCTGCGGTAGGAGGTGCCCAGGTCATTGCCCTGGCGGTTCAGGCTCGTGGGGTCGTGCAGACGGAAGAAGAAGCGCAGCAGGGCTTCGAAGCTGGTCTTCGTGGGGTCAAAGCGGATCTGCACAGCCTCGGCGTGGCCCGCGTGGTTCTCATAGGTGGCATTGGCCACACTGCCCCCGGTGTAGCCCACCTCGATGCCCACCACGCCAGGCTGGGCGCGGAGCAGGTCCTCCATGCCCCAGAAGCAGCCCCCAGCCAGGGTGGCGATCTCTTCCTTGGGCGCGGGGTTAGCAGCGGTCGCAGCCAGGCCGAAGAGGGGCAGGAACTGGCCGAGGCCCTCCTTCTCCAGGTCAGCTACCGGCACGAAGCGCAGGGCCGCACTGTTGATGCAGTAGCGCAGCCCGCCCTGGTCCCGGGGGCCATCATCGAAGACATGGCCCAGGTGGGAATCCGCATCCTTGGAGCGCACTTCGGTGCGGACCATGCCCAGAGTCATGTCCCGTTTTTCCACCACGTCCTGGGCGGCCACGGGCTTGGTGAAGCTGGGCCAACCGCAGCCGGAATCGAACTTGTCCTTGGATGAGAACAGGGGCTTGCCGCTCACGATGTCCACGTAGACGCCATCCCGGTGCTCATTCCAGAACTCGTTCTGGAATGGGGGCTCCGTGGCGGCCTCCTGGGTGACGCGGTACTGCATGGGTGTGAGCTTCTGCCGCAGGTCGGCGGCGCTGGGCTTGTTCGAGTCGGTCACCGGGGCCTCTTTAGATGGGGGGGCCCCCGCATTGGATGGCCCATGGGGATTGCGCAGGGAAAAACTGAAGGCTGCCAAGCCCGCGGTGAGAGCAATGGCGCCCCAGAACAGACGTGGTTGCATGCAGAGCCTCCTAATAGCGCTTTGGATGCACCTGGATCGCCAGATGGTACAGACTCAGGCGCCTGGTTCCGCCCGGGGCTGCCCAGACTGTTCCCCCACCCAGCGCAGGTAGGCGAGGTCTTCCTTCTGAAAGTGCCGCAGGAAGAGGCTCCGGGCCTCCTTGCTGAAGATGGAGATGGTCCCGCGACCGGCATGCACCGGCTGCAGGAGGACGATGAGGCTCGCCCTCAGAGCGGTGTGATCCACAGCGTGGGCTTCATGTCCGGGATAACGGACCGAGCTCATGACCTGCTCTTCCCGGCTGCAATGTTGGGTGGTGTATTCGAGCAGTTCCTCCACGTTCCGCTGGAACTCCTCCGGGTCCACATTCCGGTCGGGAGGCTCCAGGGATTCCAGGCGGTTCAATAGCCGGAAGAGCTCCGCGTGCTCCTCATCCAGGGTCAAATTATTCGACAGGAAGGCCTCGCTCCAGCGCAACGTCAAGACTAGGTCCTCCGGGTTTGGTGCCCCAAGGTAACCTCCCCGAAGAGATATTCAAACGACAAAGAGTCATTGTTGAGTTTTTTCGACTCAATGCCCCTAGGCCAGCACTTCCCGAAGTCGCTGGCCGATCTGCTTGCGGGTGAAAGGCTTCTCCAGCAGCAACGCCCCAGGGTGCGCCAGGCCGTGGGCCTCCAGCTCATCCGCGGTGTAGCCCGAGATGTAGAGCACCCGCAGGCCCGGCCGGGCCTTCACCAGCTCGGCGGCCAGCTTCGGTCCGCTGTCGCCGGGCATGATCACGTCGGTCACCAGCAGGTCCAGGGAACCGGTGTAATCCGCCAGGAAGGCCCTGGCCTCGTTCGCATGGGCCGCCACGAAGACCTGATAGCCCAGCGATCTGAGGATCTCCTCAAGGGCCTCGCGCAGCACCTCCTCATCCTCGACCAGCAGCAGGGTCTCTGTGCCCTGGATGGTCGTGACGGCATGGGGTATCGATGCCTCTTCCACGCCGGCCACCACCTGGGGGAACCAGAGCCGGAAGGTGGTCCCCTGCCCCGGCTCTGTGCGCACGCCAATGCCCCCGCCCGAGGCCTTCACAATGCCGTAGACACGGGTGAGCTCCAAGCCCGTCCCAGTGGCCTTGCCCTTGGTGGTGAAGAACGGCTCGAAGAGGTGGGCGAGGACGTGCTCGTCCATGCCCGTCCCCGTGTCGGCGACCTCCACCAGGATGTAGGGCGCGGGCCCCGGGGCCAGGAAGAGGGTCTGGTCCCCGTCCAGGGTGTCCGCGTTCCGGAAGGAGACACTGACGCTGCCGCCCTCGGGCATGGCGTCCCGGGCATTGGCCAGCAGGGAGACCAGCACCTGCTCGAGGTCGTCCAGGTTGGCCCGGAAGCTCCCGGTCTCGGGCTCCTCGGAAACCTGCAATTGGATGGCCTCACCCAGCAGGCCCCGGCTGAGGGGCAGCAGCTCCTCCAACACCTTCCGAGCGCTGAGGCTGGTCTGGGTGCTGGAATTCCGCCGCGTGAAGGAAGCCAGACGCGCCGTCAGGTTGGCCCCGTGGGTGGCCGTGGCCTGGATGCGCTCCAGGCGGTTGGTCAGCTTGACTCCATCCGAAGGGTTCATGAGGGCCAGCTCGACATTGCCCAGGATGGCGCTCAGCAGGTTATTGAAGTCATGGGCGATCACCCCCGCCAATCGCCCCAGGGCCTCCATCTTCAGGGCCTGGTGCTGTTGGTCCTCCAGGAGGCCACGGTCCGTGATGTCCCGGGCGTTCAGGACCAGACCCTCCACGTCGTGGTTGTCCAGGAGGTTGGTGCCCGAGATGTCGAAGGCGCGCCACTCACCCTGGGCATCCTGCATGCGCCACTGCTGGGTGGTGCGGAATTCCGAGCGGTGGAGCAGCTCCGCCAGGAAGCCGTCCCAGGCCTCCAGATCCTCGGCATGAATGAGCCCAGCCAGGGGCAGCCCCTGCAGTTCCGGCTCCGTGCGCCCGAAGAAACGCACCGCGGCGGGGCTGGTGGACAGCAGGCGCCCCGTGGCGTCCGTGACCATGATGAGATCCCTGGACTGCTCCACCAGAGCTTCGAAGCGGGCCTTCATGGCCAGGGCTGCGGTCTCTGTGGCCAGGTGGAGGCTGTCCCGGGCAGCCAGGGCTTCGCGGAGGAGGATGACCACCAGGATGGCGATGACGCCCAGCAGGATGTTCTGGAGCGTCCCCTTGGTTACTTCGAAGACCTGGAGGTAACGCCCCAGCCACAGCGCCATGATCCCAATGGTGAAGATGGGGATGGGGCTGAAGGCCGAGGGCCGTAGGGGTCTGGCGGAATAGGAATCCGTCTGGATCCACCAGCCCGCCAGCACAAGCGCCAGGAGGCTCAAGGCATTCAGAATGTTCGCGATATGGCCAATGCTGTGCAGCTGCATGTGCCCCGTCACCGACAGGGTGAAGACCAGATCCGCCAGCCAGGACATGGCAATGCCCGCCTGCAGCAGGTTGAAGGCCCGCCGACTGGGAATGGGCACGCAGCGGAGGATGACGAAGTTGACGACGATGATGCCCAGGAAGGCCAGCAGCGGGAAGGTCAGGGCGATGAAACGCTCCATGGCCTGCAGCTGGCTCAGATTGGGTTTGAGGGCCAGGGTCCACAGGGGCACGGCCACCCCGCAGATGAAGATGGCGCTGTCCGCCACGATCCGCCCCAGGTTCATGGTGCTGCGGCCCGCCCGGCTGAATCTGAACTGGCCCAGCATGATCACGGGGTAGGACAGCATGGCCGTGAGGTCCGGGAACCCCAAGGTTGCATGGTCCACGTTCCGCTTGAGCAGCACATCGTGGATGAGCACGTAGGTCGTGCCCAGGCCCACCAGGATGCAGCCCACCGCCACCCAGCGCAGGGCGGATCGGAACTCAGGGGGCAACTCGGCCCGCTGGGCCGCCCGGAGGAGGGACCAGACGGCCACGACCGCCAGGAGCAAGGGGAAACCCACCTCGAGGAGGCCGCCAGACATGGTGCGCTTGGCATCCCCCCAGCTCAGGGCCCCCCAGGGGAGGAGCACCACGAGCAGTCCCACCAGCCAGGGCGGCAGGGACAGAGAACGATGGGTTGAGCGGAGGGTCAAGGCTGGTCTCGGGTTCGTTGGCTGAGCACGGACTTTGGGAAAGAGCCGCCCTGACGGCTCGTGAAGCGCTGGGGAGGTACACAAGGTTGTGCTCTAGGGCGCTCCAGAAGTATCCCTTGCATCGGCGGCCCCTTGGGCGACTTTATTTCAGACAACCCGCTCAGGAAGGAGCCTGGCCAGCAGGTTTTCCGGCCGGGGCCCGCACCTGCAGCTTCCAGCCGCCACCCAGGGCCTTGTAGAGCTGCACCAGGGTGCTGAGCCGTGACAGGCGGGCCTGTGAGAGGGCGTTTTCCGCCGGGAAGAGCTGCTGCTGGGCGTCCAGCACCTCCACGTAGCTGGAGAAACCCTTGGTGTAGCGCAGGGTGGCCAGGCGTACCGCTTCCCGGTAGGCGGTCACAGCCCGGGCCTGGCGCTGCTCCACCTCCGCGAATTTCTGGTAGGCCGTGAGGGCCGTGGCCACCTCACCAAAAGCACTGTTCACCGTGGCCTCATAGCGGCTGCGAGCCTGCTCCCACTGGGCCACCCGAACGTCCTTCTGATCCCGCAGGCGCAGGCCCTGGAGGGCCGGGCCCGCCAGGCTGGGGGCCAGGAACCACTCCTTGCCCGGGCCGAAGAGCTGGGACACCTGGGGAGCCAGGCCACCCAGCAGGCCCGTGAGGCTGAGGGTGGGGAAGTAGCTGGCCTTGGCCACACCGATGGCGGCGTTGGCGGCCACCAGGTCCTGCTCGGCCACCCGCACATCCGGCCGCCGCTCCAGCAGGTTGGACGGCAGGCCCGGGGGAATGACCGGCGGCAGGGTCTGATCCGTGAGGCTGGTGCCCCGCGGGATGGGGCCGGGGCCCCGGCCCACCAGGAAGGAGAGCAGGTTCTCCTGGGCCTGGACCTGGCGCTCAAGGTTGGGAATGGCGGCCGAGGCCGTGGCCAGGGCCGCTTCGGCCCGGGCGGTTTCGAGCGCCGAGGCGGCGCCCCCCGCCAGGCGGCGGCTGAAGAGATCGTAGGTCTCCTGGAAGGCCGCCGTGGTGGAGCGGGCGATCTCCAGGCGGGCATCCAGTTCCCGCAGTTCGAAGTAGGCCTGGGCCACTGTGGCCACCGTGGCCAGGTGCACGCCTCGGCGTTGTTCCTGGGCGCCGAGATACTGAGCCCGGGCCCCCTCGTTCAGGCGCCGCAGGCGGCCCCAGAGATCCAGCTCCCACGACAGAGAGGCATGGACGTCCCAGATGGCGCCGGTCTGGCCTCCGCCCGTGGTGTAGGCAGACTGTCGCCCCTTCTGCCAGTCCGCGAAGGGCGTCAAAGCGGGCAGGTAGTCGGCCCGCTCCATGCCCGCCCGGGCCCGGTATTCCTCCACGCGCCAAGCGGCGGTGCGCACGTCGTAGTTGCGCTGCAGGCTCTGGTCCACCAGGTCCTTCAGAGCCGGGTCGCCAAAGACTTCCCACCAGGGCTGATCCGCGAGGGAGGCAGCCTCGGCGGGGCTCTGGCCCCGGAAGGCCTCGGGCACTGTCACCGCCGGGCGGCGATAGTCCGGGCCCAGGGCGCAGGCGCTGCACAGCAGCAGCGTGAGGAGGGGCAGGACCAGCGAGTGGCGGCGCATCAGAGCTCCCCTTCCACTTCGGGTTCCGGGAGGTCGCAGGGCAGGTCCGGATCGGGATCCTTGTGCCCCGCCAGCCGCTCGATGACCACGAACAGCACGGGGATGACGAAGATGGCGATGAGGGTGGCACCCAGCATGCCCACGATGACCACGGTGCCCAGGATGCGGCGGGCCACGGCGCCGGACCCGGAAGCGGTCCAGAGTGGCACGCAGCCCAGGATGAAGGCGAAGCTGGTCATGAGGATGGGCCGGAGGCGGAGCTTGGCGCCCTCCAGGGCGGCCTCAACCAGACCTCTGCCCTTGCTCAACTCATCCTTGGCGAACTCCACGATGAGGATGGCGTTCTTGGCCGAAAGGCCGATGAGCATGATGAGGCCGATCTGCGCGAAGACACCGAAGTCGAACTTCCGCATCCAGAGCCCCAGGAAGGCCCCGAAGATGGCGATGGGCACCGAGAGCAGCACCGAGAAGGGCAGCGACCAGCTCTCATAGAGAGCCGCCAGGATGAGGAACACGAACACGATGGACAGCGCGAAGATCAGGCCCGTGGTGCCCTCGGCCTTCTTCTCCTGGTAGCTGAGGTCCGCCCAGTCGTAGCTCATGTCCTGGGGCAGCACTTCCTTGGCCACCTGTTCCAGGGCCGTCATGGCCTGGCCGGAGCTGTAGCCCGGGGCCGCCGAACCGATGACCTGGGCGGCGCGCATGAGGTTGAAGCGGTTGGTGTACTCAGGCCCCTGGATGCTGCGGGGCCGCACCAGCGCCGAGAGCGGCACCATGGTGCCTTCGGCATTGCGCACATGGAAGCGGCCGATGTCGTCCACACTGCGGCGTTCCTCGCCCTCGGCCTGGAGGTAGACCCGCCACTGGCGGCCGAAGCGGTTGAACTGGTTCAGGTAGAGACCACCCAGATAGGCCTGGAGGGTCTGGTACACATCACTCACGGCCACGCCCTGCTTGAGGGCCTTGTCCCGGTCCACTTCCGCCAGGATCTGAGGCGTGGCGGTGTTGTAGAGCGAGGTCACCCCGGCCAGTTCCGGCCGCTTCCGGGCCGCGGCCAGGAAGGCCTTGAGGTTGCGATCCAGATACTCCGGCTCGCCGCCGCTGCGGTCCTGCAGCCACAAGCTGAAGCCGCTGGAGACGCCCAGGCCTGGAATGGCGCTGGGCAGGAAGCCGAAGACATTGGCCTCGGGGATCTCCCGGGCCAGGCGGGCATTGAGACGCTTGAGGATCTCCCCAGCCTCCATGTGCGTGCCCTTGCGCTCGTCCCAGGGCTGGAGGGTCACATACATGAAGCCGAAGTAGGGCGCGGCGATGCGGTTGAGGAGGCTGAAGCCCTCGACATTGGTGACGTAGCGGACGCCCTCGGTCTCCAGGAGGATGGCTTCCATCTTCTTGCCGACCTCATCCGTGCGCTGCAGGCTGGCGGCGGGGGGGAGCTGCATGTTGAGGAAGAAATAGCCGTAGTCCTCATTCGGCACGAAGCTGCTGGGCAGCGCCTTGCCGAGGCCACCATCCAGGAGGGCGAAGGCGCCCAGGATGACGAGGGGGATGGCGGCCTTGCGGATGAGCTTGTGGGAGAAGCTCACGTAGCCGTGGGTGGCCTTGTGCAGGTAGTGGTTGAAGCCCGAGAAGACCTTGTGCATGCGCCCGTACATCTGCTCCCGGGGCCGGAGGATGAGGGCTGCCAGGGCCGGGGAGAGGGTCAGGGCGTTGAAGGCGGAGATCAGCACAGAGATTGCGATGGTGACCGCGAACTGCTTGTTCAGACGCCCCTGGATGCCGCCCAGGAAGGCCACAGGCAGGAACACCGACGAGAGCACCAGGGCGATGCCCACCACGGGTCCCGCCACTTCCCGCATGGCCTGGATCGTGGCCTCGCGAGGGGACATGCCCTCCTCGATGTGATGCTCCACCGCCTCCACCACCACGATGGCGTCGTCCACCACCAGGCCGATGGCCAGCACCAGGCCGAACAAGGACAGCGTGTTGATGGAGAAGCCCAGCAGGGGGAACACGGCGAATGTGCCAATGAGTGAGACCGGCACCGCGATCATGGGAATGAGGGTGGCCCGCCAGTTCTGGAGGAACACGTAGACCACGAAGATCACCAGCAGCATGGCCTCGGCCAGGGTCCAGACAATCTCCTTGATGCCCTCCGTGACCGGCAGGGTGGTGTCCACGGACACGGTGTACTGCAGGTCTGCCGGGAAGCGCTGCTGGAGCCGGGCCATCTCCTTCTTGACGGCATCTCCCACCGCCAGGGAGTTCGAACCCGGGGTCTGGAAGATGGCCAACATGCAGGCGGGCTGCCGGTTGAAGCGGCTGATCTGCTTGTAGCTCATGGCGCCCAGCTCGACCCGGGCCACGTCACCCAAGCGCACCACGGAGCCGTCAGGATTGGCGCGCACCACAATGCGGGCGAAGTCTTCGGGATTCTGTAGGCGGCCCTGGGCCCGCACGGTCCAGGTCATCTCCTGGCCCTTGGGCAGGGGCTCCGCGCCGATCTGCCCCGAGGGGTTCACGGCGTTCTGCTGCTGCACGGCCTTGTTGATGTCCGGGACGGTGATGCCCAGCTTGGCCAGCTGGTCCGGCTTCACCCAGATCCGCATGGCGTAGTCGCCAGCACCGAAGATGACCACCTGGCCCACCCCGGGCACACGGTAGAGCGGATCCACGATGTTGATGGTGGCGTAGTTGGCCAGGAACAGTGAGTCATAGGTGTTGTTGGGCGAGTAGACGGAGATGAGTAGCAGCGAGGTGCCCGTGGACTTGCGGATGACCATGCCGTTCTGGTTCACTTCCACAGGCAGGAAGGGCTGGGCTTGGGCCGCGCGGTTCTGGGCGTTCACCTGGTCCAGGCTCACATCCGTGTTCACGTCGAAGGTGACCGTCTCGCTCATGGTCCCGTCGTTGGCGTTGTTGGACTGCATGTAGAGCATGTTGTCGACGCCGTTAAGCTGCTGCTCCAACGGGGCGGCCACGGACTGCTCGATGGTCACGGCATCGGCGCCGGTGTAGCTGGTGGTGATCTGGATCTGGGGCGGCACGATCTCCGGGAACTGGGCCACGGGCAGGATGCGCATGCAGACCAGGCCCGCGATCAGGGTGATGATCGCGATCACCATGGCCACGATGGGACGGTTGATGAAGAACTTGACCATGGGCTACTTGCCTGCGGGAGAGGTGGGCGCCGCGCCCGCGGGCACGGGCTTCACCAGCAGGCCCGCGCTGACCTTCTGCGTGCCGTCCACCACGACCCGCTCGCCCAGCTTCAGGCCCTGCTCCACCACCTGCAGCAAGCCCACGCGGGCCCCGGCCCGGATGGGGCGGATCTCGATCTTGTTGTCTGCGCCCACCACGGCCACCTGGGCGCTGCCCTGGAGATCCCAGATGGCGCGCTGGGGGACCAGCAGGGCCCCTTGGACCTTAGCGACGTCAGCCCGCACCTTGGCGTACTGGCCCGGCCGCAGAAGCAGCTTGGCATTGGGGAAGACGCCGGCCAGCAGGATGGTCCCGGTCTTCAGGTCCACGTTGCGGTCCGCCATGAACGGATCGCCCCGGAAGGGATAGGTGCTCCCATCCGAGAGCACCAGGCTCAGCGTGCCCTTGCCGCCCCCTTGACCCGCCCAGTCCCGGGCCCAGCTCATGTATTCCTGCTCACTGGCGTTGAAGTAGACCTTGATGGGATCCACGGTGGAGACCGTGGTCATGACCCGCGTGGGGTTCACCAGGTCGCCCACCTGCACCTTGGCGACCCCGGCGATGCCGTTGATGGGGGAAGTGACGTGGGTCCACTGGAGGTTCAGGGTGGCGCGGTCCACAGCGGCCTGGGAGGCGTCCACGTTGGCCTGGGCCTGTCGCAGCAGCACCCGGGCATTATCCAGCTCCTGCTGGGAGATGGCCTTCTCGGCGGCCAGGGGCGTGAAGCGGTCCACGTCCTGCTTGGCCTTGTCGAACTGGGCCTGATCGCGAACCAAGGCCGCGCGGGCCTGCTGGGCGGCGGCGGCGAAAGGCCGGCCGTCGATCTCGAAGAGCACCTGGCCCTGACGGAGGGCCGTGCCCTCCTTGTAGACCTGGCGCAGGAGGTACCCCTCCACCTGGGGGCGGATCTCAGCGTTGACGAAGCCATCCAGAGTGCCCACCCACTCATGCGTGAGGGGGACGTCCGCCTGCGTCACGGCCAGCACGCCCACCTGGAGCGGGGGCGCAGGCGGGCGGCCCTGGCTGCCACAGGCCACCAGGAAAACCAGCCCACACGAGGCCAGGAAAGCTGTCGTGTGGGACCGCTGGAACGAAAGGGGACTGATCGGGGCTCGGGGCATAATCTGTCCATGCTACCGCCACATCCCGAAACCGTTTCAGACCAATTCTGGGCCGTCCCCCAGGCAACGTCCTATTGTGTTTGCCAAGTATTTGCAGGCTTCGCGGAACTGTCAGTGGGGCGCCGTAAATCCAACCATGCGGGTTAGGGTAGAACCCAGGGAGGCCGCCATGCCGGAACTGAGATTGGATCCCCTCCAGACCGCCCTGCTGGTCATCGACCTGCAGCAGGGCATCGTGAAGAATCCGACGCATCCCCACTCCGCCACCACGGTGGTGGCCAACACGCAGAAACTCCTGCGCGCAGCTCGCAGCGCGGGAGCCACCGTGATCCTGGTGCATGTGGGTGGCGCCGAGGATGGCAGGGATCGTCTGGATCCCCTGGCCGACGAGCCCCGGCGCCCGATCCCTCCGGGCACTGACTACGCGGAGCTGGTGCCCGAGCTGGAACAGGCCCCCGGCGACCTCGTCATCCTCAAGCGCCAGTGGGGAGCCTTCTATGGCACCGACCTGGAGCTGCAACTTCGGCGCCGGGGCCTGCGGACCCTCATCCTGTGTGGCATCGCCACCGAATACGGCGTGGAGAGCACGGCTCGGGATGCCTACGAGCGGGGTTTCGATCAGATCCTCGTCGCCGACGCCATGAGCGCCCTGGGACCCCAGGTCCACGAGCACTGCCTCACGCGCATCTTTCCGCGCCTGGGCCGCGTGCGGGACACCGCAGCGGTACTGGCCGCACTGACAGTCTGACCCCATCCATCTCGCCCCTCCCGGCACCAAGGAATCCCCATGCACCAGGACCGCCGCACCTTCCTCCAGACCAGCCTCCTGGCCACCCTGGTCGCCTCCTTTGGCCCCAGCCTGCTGGCGGCGCCCACCAGTGCGTCTTCACCGACGAAGGACCCTCTGAAACCCCGACGGCTCAGGGCGGGTGACACCGTGGGACTGGTGAGCCCGGCCAGCGCCACCTGGGCGCCCGACGAGCTGGCCATCCTCCAGGAGACCATCCTGGCCCTGGGTCTCAAGCCCCGCCCTGCCCCGCACATCCTCGACCGCTACGGCTATCTGGCCGGTAAGGATGCCGATCGTGCCGCAGACCTCAACGCCATGTTCGCCGACGACACCGTGGACGCCATCCTCTGCGTGCGCGGCGGCTGGGGCTGCAACCGCCTCCTGCCCCTGCTGGACTACCAGGCCATCGCCAGCCATCCCAAGATCCTCATGGGCTACAGCGACATTACCTCCCTGCTGAACGCCATCTACGCCAAGACCGGCCTCGTCACCTTCCACGGCCCCGTGGGGGTTTCGACCTGGAATGCCTACTCGCTGGACTTCGTCCGCCGCATCCTCTTCAACGCCGAGGCGCCGGTCCTGGAGAATCCCAAGGTGCTGGGCGATAACCTCACCGTCACCAAGGACCGCATCCAGACCATCACGCCGGGCGACGCCGCCGGGGTCCTGGTGGGGGGCAACCTCACCGTGCTGGCGGCCATGCTGGGCTCCGAGTACCTGCCGGATTGGAAGGGCAAGCTGCTCTTCCTGGAGGACGTCAACGAGAACATCTACCGCGTGGACCGCATGCTCACCCAATTGAAGCTGGCGGGGGTGCTGGGCCAGATTGCGGGCGTCGTGTTTGGCAAGTGCACCAAGTGCGGCCCCGGCGATGGCCAGGGCTCCCTCACCCTGGACGAGGTGCTGAACGATCACCTCCGGCCCCTGAACATCCCCGCCTTTTCCGGCGCCATGATCGGCCACATCGAGGACAAGTTCACGGTGCCCATCGGCATCCAGGCGCGGATGGATGCAGGCACCGGCACCCTCACCCTGCTCGAAGCGGCGGTGCGCTAGTGCGCCCGGTAGCCATGCTGCTGTTTCTTGCCCTGGCCACCTGCCTCGGGGCCGCCGAATCCCCCAGCACCCAGGCCCTCTGGGCCGTCTGGCCCAGCGCCAGGGTTTCCCCCGCAGATCCCTGGGCCCTCAAGCACGCGGGCCTGCGCAAGGTCATCGCTCAATTGCAGGCGGCCCATCCGGGCCTCTTCAGCATCGAAGCGGAGGGCCTCTCCGCCGAAGGCCGCAAGATCCCCGCCCTGCGCCTGGGCACCGGACCCACCAAGGTGCTGCTCTGGTCCCAGATGCACGGCGACGAGCCCACAGCCACCTTGGCCCTGCTGGACCTGCTGAACTGGCTGGGTCAGCATCGCGCGGAGCCCGAGGCCCAGCGGATTCTCTCGAACCTCACGCTCTGGATCATCCCGATGCTGAACCCGGACGGGGCCGAGCGAACCCAGCGCCGCAATGCCCAGGAGCTCGACATCAACCGCGACGCCCTGCGCCTGTCCTCGCCTGAAGGCCGCTTCCTGAAGGACCTGCGCGACCGGGTTCAGCCGCTGATCGGCTACAACCTGCACAACCAGAACCCAGATCTGCTGGCCGGAAAGGGAGGCCCCCAAGTGGCGATCGCCCTGCTCTCCGTCCCCGGCGACGAGGCCCTCTCGGAGACGCCCGGCACACGCCGCACCAAGCAGTTGGCCCTCACGGTGCAGCGGCTGGTGGGCGACCTAGCCCCGGGCCGCCTGTCCCGCTACGACATGGACTACACGGCCCGTGCCTTCGGCGACTCCATGACCCGCTGGGGCACCTCGACCCTGCTCATCGAGACCGGCGGCTGGGCCGGTCCCGGCGAGGCCGCCCGTCTGGTCCGATTGAATTTCGTGGCCCTGCTGGGCTCCCTCTCGGCCATCGCCGATGGCTCCTACACGAGCCTGGATGCCAGCGCCTACGCGCAGATCCCCATGAACGTGCGGGAGTCCCTCAGCAGCCTGGTGCTGCGCAGGGTCCGCCTGGCGAGCGGCCGCGCCCTGCCCCCCTTCTTGGTGGACTTGGCCTTCGTGGTACCCGGCCCCTTTGCCGGGGATTCCCAGCGGCGCCGGGAGCCCAGCGTGGTGGAGGTGGGCGACCTGGCCCATGCCCGGGGCCTCCTGGAACTGGATGGCGCGGACCTGCTGGCCCTGCCCTGGCCCCAGCCGGAATTACCCGCCGACTGGGGCGCCCTGCGCACGGCCCTGGCCGCCCAGGATCTGCTCAGCGTCGACGAGCCTAGGCTCCTCGCCGCGCTGGAGGCCCTCGGCCCCAAGGCCACCGTGCGCCCCGGCTACACCGGCGCCGTGCTGCTCTACCGGAAAGGCAAGGCAGGCAAGCTGGATCTGGAGGGCGCTGTGCTGCGAGGTCGACTGGTGGGCCACCTGATGCCCACGGCAGCGCCGATCCTGGCGCCGCCGGACTGAGGGTTCACTCCCAGCGCGGCGGGCCGTCCAACTGCTCGCGGCCGATGTCGGCTACGCAGTTCACGCCACTGAGGGCCATGGCCACTTCCAGTTCCTTCCGCAGGGTGCCTAGGAAGGCGGCCAGTCCCGCCTCGCCGCCCCCGGCCAGGGCCCAGACCCAAGCGCGACCCAGCAGCACGCCGCGGGCGCCCAGGGCCAGGGCCCTGAACACGTCGATGCCATTGCGCACGCCGCCGTCCAGGTAGACCTCCAGGCGGCCTTCCATGGCCTCCACCATGGCAGGCAGCTTGGAGAGGGTCGAAGCCACGCCGTCCAGTTGGCGACCGCCGTGGTTGGAAACCACCAGCCCATCTGCGCCCAGGTCTAGGGCTGGTCGGCCATCTTCGGGTTCCAGCAGTCCCTTGAGCAGCAGGCGCCCGGGCCAGAGGCCCCGCAACCACTCGATGTCCTTCCAGGTGACGGAAGCATCGAACTGGCCATCCAGCCAAGCGCGGAAACCATTGAGGTCCGAAGGCGCGTCGGCCAGACCCTGGAGGGTGCCGAAGTGATGGGGCCCGCCCCGCAGGCCCACGTCCCAGATCCAGCGGGGCCGTGCGGCGATCTGGAGGGCCTTGGCCAGTCGGCCCCGGGGTCCCCGGTCCTGCAGGCCGTTGCGCTGGTCCCGGTGCCTCAGCCCGGTGGTGGCGAGGTCCACCGTCAAGACCAGTGTTTTACAGCCCGCGGCCTGGGCCCGCTCAAGCACGGCCCGCACCACGCCCCGGTCCCGCAGCATGTAGAGCTGGAACCAGCCGGGGCTCCCGGCGGCAGCGCGCAACTCCTCTGGAGGACAGGTGCCCAGGGTGGACAACGTGAAGGGGATTCCAGCCGTGCGAGCCGCTCTCAGAGCCTGGACCTCGCCCCGCCGCGCCATGTAGCCCACCATGCCCACGGGCCCCAGGGCCACGGGCAGGGCCGCGGCTTCGCCCAGCAAGGTCGTGCGGGTGTCCACCCGGGAAACATCTCGCAGCACCCGCTGCCGGATCAGCACCTGCTGGAAGGCCGCCTCATTGGCCGCCAAGGTCTGTTCAGCGTTGGCACCGCCATCGATGTAGTCGAAGAGGAATCGCGGCAGGCGCCGCCGCGCCAACCCGCGGTAGTCCGCGACCGTGACAGGGAAGGTGCCAGACAAGTTGCTCATGCCGATCCTTGGGGATGCTGCACCGAAGGTAGCGCAACTGGGAGCAGCGCCCGCCATTGAAGATCCGGTCCGCCCCGGGGAGGATGGATTCAGCCCTGCAACCAGACCCCACCCTAGGTGAACCCATGCCCCCTCCCCCAGCTCCGCTCTGGGCCTTCCATCTGCGCCGCCTCACCACCTGGCTCTCCCAGGACTGCGGCGGCGGGCCACGGCCCTGGAAACTGGCCTGGGTGATCAATGTCCAGAAGGGGGGCACCTTCTTTTTTCTGGGCCTGCTGATGTGGCTTTACCACAACACGTCCCCCGCCGCCTGGCTCTACCTGGCCCTGCACGGCACCTACGGCCTGGTTTGGCTGCTGAAGGACCTGGCCTTCCCGGATCCCAGCTGGCAGAAGCGTGTGACGATCCTCGGCGGTCTCATGGCCTTCCTCACGGTGCTGGGACCCTACTGGTTCTTCGGCTGGCTGCTGATCTCCGGCACGGCCAAGCCGGTCTATCCCCTGCCCGCCGGTGCCTGGTTCTGCCTCTGCGTGAGTCTCTGCCTGTTCGGTTCGGTCCTGATGATCGCTGCGGACGCCCAGAAATTCTTCACGCTGCGGGTCCAGAAGGGGCTCATTACGGACGGCGTCCACAGCTACATCCGCCACCCCAACTATCTGGGCGAGATGATGATCTACGGCAGCTTCGCCCTCCTGGTCTGGCACTGGCTGCCACCCCTGGTGCTGGCCTGGGTCTGGGTGCTGGTCTTCGCCCCCAACATGACCCTCAAGGAGGCCAGCCTATCGCGGTACCCCGGCTGGACCGACTATCGGCGACGGAGTTGGTGGCTGCTGCCCTTCGTGCTCTAAGGGCTAGACTGGAACCCATGTGCGGCCGCTACACCTTCACCTTTGATGCCAAGTCCCTGACCGAGGCCTTCGGGCTGGTGCCCCCGGGTTTTGTCATGGAGAAGGGCTACAACATCGCGCCAGGCCAGCACATCGTCATCGTGCGGCCCGAGCGGGGCCAGCGCGTGGCGGACGTGGCCTTCTGGGGCCTCATCCCCGGCTGGACCAAGGACCCGAACGTTGCCGCGAAACCCATTAATGCCCGGGCCGAGACCCTGGACGAGAAGCCCAGCTTCCGAACCGCCTTCCGGCGCAAGCGCTGCATCGTTCCGGCCTCGGGCTTCTACGAGTGGAAGGCAGGAGGTAAGACCAAACAGCCCTTCTACATCCACCCCACGGACGGCGATCTGTTCGCCTTCGCGGGCCTGCTGGAGGACTGGCAAGGCCCCAACGGCGAGGTAATGATCAGCACCTGCATCATCACCACCACACCGAACGAGCTGATGGCCCCCATCCACAACCGCATGCCCGTGATCCTGCCCAAGTCCGCCTGGGCCCTCTGGCTGGACCCCGCCGCCCAGGCCCGGGAGCTGCTGCCCCTGCTGGTGCCCAGCCCCAGTGAGCGCATGGCGGCGTATCAGGTGAGCGGGGCCGTTGGGAATGTGAGGAATGATGGGCCTGAGCTGATCCGGGAGGTGGCGGGGGCATGGGTGCAAGATTCGGGGGGACTGGGAATTGAGGATCATGAAAACTGACCGGATTCAGGCTGAGTTCGAGTAGTCGAATCCCTTCTGGTGCGAGTTTGACAATCAGCATGGAATCGAATCCAGGACACGCTTGTAGCCAGCCAGTCGAATCATCCGGTCTTCTTCAATTGCTTCGGGCCGTCGAAGAAGGACAGGTCGATGACAGAGTCGTGGGTTTGCGCGAGGAGATACTTGGGCGGGTTTCACAGAGTGACCTGGTAATTCGTAATCGGCAGGTCACGGGTTGCGGCTCTCGTCCCGGGGTGGGGAGTGCCAGCCGGCTGATGCCGGGCTGGGGGGTTTGGTGGGGCGCTGGCCCACTTGGGCGGGGGCTTGGACGACTTCTGGCTGCGCCAGTCGCGGGGGTGCTTCGATTTTTGGGAAGGTGCGCCGACCCACATGGGCGGGATTCGAACTGCGCCTGGCTTCGCCAGTCGCTGGTCCCGCTTCGGCGTGCCATCTAGGCACGCCTCGGGCGGTCCCACTCGCAGGTTCGAATCCTCGATTTCTCCAGTCAAAAAGGCCCCGCAAGCGGGGCCTTTTTGACTGGAGCCAACTACAGGATTCGAACCTGCGACCTGCTGATTACGAATCAGCTGCTCTACCAACTGAGCTAAGTTGGCCTTGTAAGCCTGCTTCACTAAATCCCACTTGGTATTGGGAGTTAGCCTTCATGGTTGTATTCCTTGGCAGGAGTTAAGAACCCTGGTTCAGGAAAAGCATTAGGCATCAGGAAGGCATCGGCCTATCTTGATGTCCTGGAGCGACCATGCACTTCAAAGACGACAACTGGAAGGAGATCCAGCCGCAAGCAACAACCCTGCGTGTCTACGATGATACCTGCCAAGGGTTGTTCTGCCAAGTCTCACCCAAAGGTGTGGCTTCATGGGTGTTGAGAGCTACCTTCAATGGCCAACAGAAATCCTATACGCTTGGGCGTTGCAAGTCGGCAGCTTTAGGCAAGGCTGGCATCACACCGTCAGACGCCCGGAAATTAGCCGATGACATCAAGGTGAACGGGCCTGTGGAATTCCTCAAGAGCAAGATGAAGGGCCAGCAGGCACCAGTTCTGATGCCTGCCCCGGTGCCTAAGGTCCAAACCTTCGCTGAAGTGGCTGATGACTTCATGGAGAGATATCCCCATAAGAGCGCCGATGAGAAGCGAAACAAGGCAAATAACATTAGGAAACTAAAGAAGGAGTTTGAGGACCTCCCCTTCAACGCTGTTACGGACAAAATGATAATCAAGTATCTGGATAGCATCATCGAGGATGGGCACTTTTGGGCGGCCAATAGTGTTCAGCGCACGGTGTCAAAGCTCTACAACTGGGGTCACAAGCGCATAGATGGTATCTGTCCCAACCCTGTGTACCTTCACCCGTTCTTCCCGACCAAGAAGAGGCAAGAGCGCCTTTACGAGGAAGACATGGTCAAACTCAGCGTTGCATTCCAGGAGTCACAACATCCGCACAAATGGGGGGTCCCATTCGTGCTGCTATGTGGTGGCCGGATCGGCGTGCTGGAGCAGATTGAGCATGGTCGCTGGGATGCAACGAAGCGCAGGCTTGAGTTCCAGGAAGGCGTTGATGGGGTAAAAGGACTTCAGTTTGCATACCTGTGCCCTGAGGCAATTCAGTGTTGGGAAAAACTCCCTCGAATTTCCCCTGCCCTGCTGCGTGCAGCCTGGGAGGAGATTCGTGATGCCGCGAATTTTGGAAGAAGGGTTATCCGGCACGACCTTCGCAGAACATTCAAAAGTTTCGGATCGGATTGGGGCGAAGGACACATCCAATTGGAAATCCTCATGGGCCATAGCCTTGGAGTCATTGCTGACACCTACCATGTCCAAGACTGGAAAGTTCTACAGGGTGTGTCAGATCGAGTAGGAAAGCGAATCTGGAAGTTACTCACTGATAAAATTTCTCAGACAAAAGGCTCAACAGGTTCGGCCAAACAACCATTGAAGGCATCGAAATCCAGCCCATTGAAAGATGCGGTGAAGGTGACTGAAGAAATCATTACAGAGGATTAGATAAACCTTCTCTATATGCCCAATATCAGGCACCTAATTTAGATTCTGTTTTAAGGAAGGGATGATCTGAAGAACCGTGCCATACCTTCGGCGCAATGGCAGGGGGGGTGCTGCATTTTGTAGATGCTCGAAGGTGCATCCCCCTGGCGGTCCTTCTGATCAATCTTTATGGCTATTCACATCAACACCCAGCCTCCAAGGGAGGGCCCCGATCATGTTGGGCAGCGAGCCCTTCCCCCACTTTCTCAGCTTGAATGTTACGCATGCCTCGCTCCCGTTCTTCCCGAAAACTTCACGGGCAGATTTCTGGAGGAGTGTGAAACCTCATCTGATTGATTGGAGTCATCCGTGAACCTTAGACTCTCCATGAGCTTGCAAAGTTCATAGAAGTAAGTCGTAACCCCATCACGACAGCCTTCGAAGCGGAAGTAGTGATTGAAACCTTTCACTCTTGGCCGGATACCACCGCATAGTTCACCAAAGGAGGCACCACTTGCTTGTCTCCTCATGAAAACGGCTCTGGATCTCTCCACGGCTCTCTCGGTCCTACCGTTCGCCACCTTCTTAACAAGCCTCCAGGTGCCTGATGGAGTGAATTCCCACTCCACATGGAAACCTAGAAAGTCGAAACCGGACTTCTCAAACCCCGCGTCATCCTGTGCAAGATCAGGTCTCCGGAAATCCAGAGTCTTACTCTTAAGTGGATGCAGTGGAATGTCATAAAGTCCAAGTCTCTTGTTGATACTGTCTCGAACTCGGTTGGCACAGTCTGCATCCTTGACTAGGCAGACGATGTCATCAGCGTATCGGACAAAGCTCACCCCTCCAGGGATGGATGGGCTTAGCTCATTTGTTAAGTAGGTGTCGAAGGCATGATGGAGGTAGATGTTGGATAGCAAGGGCGAGGTCACGCCACCCTGTGGGGTGCCTTGACCAGCCCGTACTAGATGCATCTCCCCCCTGCTTCCATCTTGAATAAGGGTCCCCGCTATGAGGAACTCATGGATGGCGTGCAGGATGATTGGATCACTTACCATCGCTCGAATGAAGCGCATCAGGTGGGAATGATTTACACGGTCAAAGAACTTCTCAATATCAAGATCCAGAATGAAGCCGCCTTGCATGGCTAAAATCCGGCTTTCCAAGTCGGCCAGCGCATGGTGGCACCCAAGGCCAGGGCGGTATGCATAGGAATGCTTTGAAAACATTGCCTCACATACTGGTTCAAGGATGGTCTTGATTCCTGCTCCGGCGAGTTTGTCTCGCATGCACTGGATACCAAGGTGCCTGGGCGTGCCATCACTCTTCCGAATTTCCGCCCTACGGTTCGGCTGGCACTTGTAGCTTCGGCCCCTGATCTGAGTTACCAGGGTAGGAATCTCGGTCTGCTGTCGCATCCGAAGATCCTTCAGGGATACCTTGTCGATCCCAGTAGCTGCATGGGGATTGAGGTGTTTCATCTCCTCAACCAACAGGTCAACCGTGAAGAAACGCCCGATATTGTTAAGAACTTCTCCCTTCTGATGGTGTTCCACTAATGCCCTATCCCACTGGCAAGCCGCCGATACCTGGGGGTAATCTCGCTGCCGATCCTGGCTGAACCTCTGAGTGTTCACAACAATCCTCACCAATGGGGGTTTGATAACGACCTATCGGACTAACCCAATGGAGGGGGGGATCTGGTGGACATGTCTGCTTCCGAAGTAGGGCCTCCCCCACCAGGTCAGATCCGAGGAACGCCATTGTCAGGAGGACTGCCTGACCGCGTGTACCTCACCTGGAGGGGGCTAAAGAGGGAGCAACTGCCGAGCGGGGATCTGGCCACTCCCTAAAAGGTGATTTCAGTTTTCGGGGGGTAGGTGCGAGGAAGTCGGTCAATCTCCGGCCCGATGGCCAATTCCTGCTCTTGGGACAGGTGGTCGGACAGCCGAGGCGTGCCGCCTGTGGGCGGCTGGCCATGGCTCCACCGTGCAGTCCCATAACCCTCTACTCGTGGTTGGGCTTCTCATGGACTTCAAAGTCTTCAGCTTGATCCTCAGAAACGGTAATCCACTGGGCCAAAATCTTGCCCTGAACTTGCCCCCCGGTTTTGGTGCTGTAAGTGATGCCCCCGGTCTCAGGATCACGCGTGCCACAAGATGGAGCCTTCTGCTGAGGAGTAGAGGCTCCACTGGGAGTGGAAGCCTTGCCCCCCGGTATTGCCGTTGGATCGGTCTTTTTCATGGGTTCCATACCCCCCCGCGCCAAGCTCGTTGAGACAGGAGACACTTCAGAGTCTTATGTCGGGGCAGGGAAGGAAAAGGGATGAGCAAGGTCGTGAAGTTGGGAAGTGGGGAGGTGGAGTTGAGCCGCCCCAGTCGG
>Ga0209697_10001548_pt1 | contig 35143 bp, 37 predicted proteins | sample AliMusrvi5mmetaG_FD_184115 | JGI IMG/M metagenome (GOLD analysis project Ga0209697, IMG submission 184115) | Freshwater lake bacterial and archeal communities from Alinen Mustajarvi, Finland, to study Microbial Dark Matter (Phase II) - Alinen... | ecosystem: Environmental > Aquatic > Freshwater... | reverse complement strand
CGTTTTTCCAGAGAGTGTATGGTCAATAACTATGAACAACTCTACTACGACCTGTTACCATCGCATCTGTTCAATAATTATTCCGTATCCCGCTATATGAGTGCGGTGTGACAACCCTTTCCGCTGACCCGGAATAAGATAGGTGATTCGATGTTTAACTAATGACAGCTTCATTAGCAATGATCTGGATCAGCGGATAATTTTGAGGAAGCAATGAAACTGGTATGACAATGAAGTTCTTCTTCCTGATGAAATAGGATGATAAAAAAAAGAGGTTTTTAAATTCTTTCCGTTTGCAGCATGTCAATGAAAATCCTATTCCTTTATCCAGAATTCCCTGACACATTTTGGAGCTTCAAACATGCCCTGAAATTTGTAAGAAAAAAAGCTGCATTTCCTCCCTTGGGTTTGCTAACTGTAGCTTCAATGTTGCCGGAAAAATGGGAACGCTACCTTATTGACCTTAACGTCAGCTCACTTGAAACAGAAAAACTTGCATGGGCTGATATGGTATTTATCAGTGCTATGGCTGTTCAGCAGGAGTCTGCACGAAAAGTTATTGCGCTTTGCAAAAATGCAGGTGTAACAGTAGTCGCTGGCGGTCCTCTTTTTACCACATCATATGACCAGTTTCCGGATGTTGATCATTTTGTACTGAATGAAGCAGAACTTACCCTGCCTCGATTTCTTGAGGATCTTAACAACGGTTGCCCCCAAAGACTCTATACAACTGATGAGTTTCCTGATATTACCCGGACTCCTTCCCCTCAGTGGGAAATACTTGAAACCCGTAAATATGCATCCATGGCAATACAGTTTTCACGAGGATGCCCCTACCAGTGTGATTTTTGCAATATTACTACGCTCTTAGGTCATAAAGTACGTACAAAAACCAGTAGCCAGATTATTGCTGAGCTTGAAGGGCTTCAAAAACTGGGCTGGAAAGAGACTATCTTTTTTGTTGATGATAATTTTATTGTCCATAAATCATATTTGAAAAACGAGCTGCTTCCAGCACTGATTGAATGGAGACGACTGAACTCGGTGACAAACCAGTATTTAACCGAGTGTTCAATTAACCTTGCAGATGACCAGATATTGATGGATCTCATGGTTCAGGCAGGTTTTATCCAGGTCTTTATAGGCATTGAAACTCCAGATGATGCTACGCTTCATGCGTGCGGCAAACCTCACAATACCTCACGGGATCTCCTTGAAAACATCAGGAGGATTCAGCATGCCGGCTTAGAGGTGCAGGGCGGTTTTATTGTCGGTTTTGACAATGATACCCCTGCTATTTTCCAGAAACAGATTGAGTTTATTCAGAACAGCGGCATTGTGACGGCAATGGTTGGAATTCTTCAGGCTCTGCCCGGCACAAAGTTATACGAACGGATGAAAAGCGAGCATCGCCTGCTGAATAGTTCAAGTGGAGACAACGCTGATGGCAATACCAATATTATGACAACGATGGACTCTGCAACCCTTCGAAAAGGGTATGCGGACATGATGAACCATTTGTATGCTCCCAAGTATTATTACCAAAGAATAAGAACGCTTCTCCAGGAATACAAAGCTCCTGAATTCACAACAAGGATCAGGTTGACTCAGCTTATGGCTCTTGCCCGCTCAATGGTATTACTTGGCTTCATAGGACGGGAACGATTTGAGTACTGGAAAATGCTGCTATGGACATTGTTCAAACGCAGGAAAGCACTGTTTCTTGCAGTAACGCTTTCTATTTATGGACATCATTTTCGCAAGGTATGCCAATTGCATCTAAACAAGGAAGAGGGGTTGACAGAAGCAGCCTGAAGTTTTTTCTACCTGATAGTCAACATTTTAGTCATACTTCAGCGGGAATGTCGGCAGCTCCTGGATGAAGCTGGTGTCGGTGTAAATATCCGCTTAGGAGGACGAAGACATCACCACCATCACTACCGCAATTGGCATAGAAGATACCGGCATTCAGGGTTGTCAACTTCAACCTCAGCGATTGCTATACAGTCAGCAATGACAACAGTAAGACGCTGTATACTTAAAGTCATGATTATTTTTACTGCCTTTCTGTCTTTAAATCCAGAAAATACATTTCCAGTAACTACACTTCCTGAAACAGCTATCAATCCCGATCCGTTTTTTTGAAGAGAAGGCAAGACTCATAGAAGGCGAAATCATGATTGCTTTTTCAGATCTGCCAGATGATGTCGTTCGTGTAAAGGGTCAGATTTATATTGTTGCGCCTCCCTTAAAGGTTTGGCAAGTGTTAATTGATTACAATAACCATAAAAATTTTATCCCGAATATTATCGATAGTGGTACAATTTCTGACCAGGGTGATGAAAAAGTGGTGTTCGAGACAGGAACTATAAAGATGCTTATTTTCAAAAAGCAGGTATCAGTACAAATGAAAGTATGGGGAGAAGATTTCAAGCACCTTAATTTCAAACAAATCGCTGGTGATTTCAAGGTCTATCAAGGCGAATGGATTCTTGTTGAGTACCCACAAGGACAAGGAACATTCCTTACCTACTATGCTGATATCAAACCGGATTTTTTTGCTTCACCTCTTATTGTTAAAGGTATTGAAAAACGAGATTGCCCTTTAGTGCTATCAGCAATAAAAAAGAAGGCAGAATCCTTTTATATCATTAAGCCACAGGACATTATTCCCTGATCTGCTCACCGCTTGACAAAAAATTGCCCTGTATGGACTTGATCCTTTTCGTGCTGAAAACGTGGGTTACCCTGCATAAATCAGTAATGATGGAATGTTAAGGGATTTATTGAACCACTCATTCAACAAGACATGGGAGAAGCAAAATGGATGAAGAAAAATTAGTATTGACCATGCCTATGATAGCGTGGGAGCGGGCAAAAGGTGAAATGAATGTCGTTCTTCAATCTTGTTTATACGATGAAACAGATGGTGAGCTCTTTGCAGGCGCAAGAATTATCATCGACAGATTTATCAATGATTTTGAATACTATATGGCCTGACCCGGCAGCTATATTGCCTCAAGCACACGCTCAAGAATTTCATTCACTTTTATGCCAAACTCCTCGATATCCAAGTTGCCAAGCGAGTAAAACCTTTGTATCGGGTCCATGAACACGACTGCCGTTTTCCCGTCATCCCTGGTGTAGATCACCACATTACAGGGCAGCATTACCCCGATATTTATTTCTGCACTCATTGCTTCATAGGCGAGGCTCGGATTACAAGCGCCTAAAATTATATATTCACGAAATTCCTTCTGGAGTTTTTCTGCAAATTTTTTGCTGATGTCGATTTCAGTGAGAACGCCAAATCCTTCCTTCGAAAGTTCATCACGTACCTTCTGTTGAGCTTCAGTACAAGACATGTCCCCTGTCTTTCCAAACGCATACGGTGTTGTCAGATCCATCGGGAATCTCCTGTTTGAGTTAGTATGCTTTTGTTGCCCTTTGAAACTATTCATTCAATCGGCTTTCAGTTTACTGGTTTTTCCGGCCATAGTAAAATCGTTCATATGCAGTCCATTTACCGAGTGTGTCCACCAGATTACTGTCACTTTTCCCCATTCTGTAACTAGTTTTGGATGATGTTGTTCGACCTCAGCCAGTTCACCTACCAGATTTGTAAAAGTGATTGCGCTCTTGAAATCTTTAAAAGAAAAGGTGCGCTGTAATCGGCTTATACCGTCTTCCGTTGTTACTTCCCATTCCGGAATTAATTCTAATAACTTGTTTATCTCGCCTGAAGGCATAGGGTCCAGCCCGTCCGAACAAGGCTCGCAGGTTTTGTTTTTCAGTTCGTTCATGTTCTTTCTCCTTTGAAATTTGTGTGTTCAATTACATTTTTGGTCGTGTCTTCGATGCTGGTAATGTTAATATCTCAGCGTTGTCTGGGATGCTGGCTGCCTGAGAAAATTCATTGGTACAATGCGGGGAATTGTTTTCGCAACTGTTTCAGTTTTGGCATATCGTTGATGATGATATAGGGGTCAACAGGATGAAGTGCGAGATAATTCTGGTGATACTTCTCCGCAGGATAAAATTGTAGCAGCGGCAAGATTTGTGTCACGATCGTAGAGTCAAATTTGTGTGAGGCGGTGAGCGTATTGATGTAGCTTTGTGCCATTTTCTGCTGCTCAATCGTGGTATAAAAAATCACTGAGCGGTATTGGTTTCCTTCATCAGGACCTTGCCGGTTGAGCTCGGTCGGGTTATGTGCCACGTTAAAAAACACTTGCAGCAATTGCTGATAGGTAACCTGATTCGGGTTGAAACGAACCCTTACTGATTCGGCATGTCCGGTATTGCCATTACTTACTTGTTCGTAATGCGCTGTAGCAGCTTTACCGCCTGCATATCCTGATTGCACATCTGAAACACCCTTGAGATGCTTAAAGACTGCATCCACACCCCAGAAACAGCCACCGGCAAAGACTGCAGTTTGTTCGGTCGGCAATGCGGCAGCATTTGATAACCCACTCATCCCGAGCATCAAGCAAACGCTGATAATAACAATAGAACTACTGATAAGCCTCTTGTAGAGCATGATGAATCTCCTTTTGATTATCCGAAAGTGAAAGCAAAAGCCTCAGCTCCGGCATCTAAAAATTTAATACTAAAAGTGTGCATGGAATTTTTTCCTTTTAGTCGGATGAGCTGGTAGAGTCGCTGTTCACGGATCACACCGTTACCGTGAGAGTCAATATCTGTGCCGTGATCAGCATCAGGGGGGATGCCATCCAAGGTGACTCTGAAACGGACCGGCTTATGGTTCTGCGAACCCATAACCAGATGCAGATCGCGGCCTTGAAAACGAAAACTGATGGTTCCCCCTGCTGCTTGCAATACATTTTCATCTGCGGATACATTCCACTTGCCGCTCAACGACCATTGGTCTTGTTTGAGCGATTTTGGTGTACTGTAGTGTGCTGCAACATCCTGTTTGATTGCTTCCGGAGATGCGAAATTCTCTTGACGGCCGTAACCTAGGTAGGTTTCCGGTGAGCGGTCCAGGTCAATTGCAGCTGCTGTTGTTCCTGAACCCGTTACGTGCACGAAACCCTCGCTCAGTAACTTCTCGCCATGATGGGATTCCTTAAGCAGGAGTTGAATCATTTGCTCAGTTTCCTCATATGCTCCTTCACCAAGGTGTTGTTGGCGAATCCTGCCTTGCGCGTCTATCAGGTAATGTGCAGGCCATGCGTCGTTCTTGAAAGCATTCCAGATTGTGTATTGATTATCCATTGCTACGGGGTATGTAATACCAAGATCTTTAATGGCTTGTTCAACGTTGTGTTGTTCTTTTTCAAAGGCAAATTCCGGTGTATGTACGCCGATTATGACCAACCCCTGATCCCGATATTTTTCATGCCATGCTTTCAGATAAGGCAAAGTGCGCAGGCAGTTTATACACGAGTAAGTCCAGAAATCAACCAGCACTACTTTGCCGCGCAGCATTTCGTTGTTCAGTGGTGGAGAATTCAGCCAGTGCGTCGCGCCTGCGAGTAATGGAGTTAATGTGTTTGTCGAGAGGCTGCTGGCTTTTGGTTTTGTGGTTAGCGTTGAAACTAATTGCTGTTCAGTGTTAGCGGTGCTTAAAAAGGAAAATTGCGACAGGAAGCGTGTATCCCAACCGAGAGCTATAACTAACACCCCAAATACGACTGCAATGCCCAATCCCCTTCGTATCCATAGCTCGGCTCCCAAACCGCGTTTCATAAGAGTTAAAATTTTTCCACCCGCAAACAGAGCGAGGGCAAGCGACGTTGCCGCACCGGCAGCAAACACCAGGAGCAACAGGGCACTATACAGATTTGCGCCATTCAGCGCAGCGCCAGCCAGTACCAAACCAAGAATCGGTCCCGCGCAAGGAGCCCATAAAAAGCCGACAGCCACACCCAGTAGCAATGAACCTTTCAGACTGCCTTCCTTATCGGCTTGTTGTTCCAGTCGCCCTCCAAGAGTGACAAACGGACGCATCAATCGGTCCGACAAAGCAGGAAAGATCAGTGCCACCCCTAAGAGTAACAACAGCAACATCGCAGCATAACGGCCATATTGATTGATCTGAACAAGCCAGGCACCACCTACCGCGGCAAAACTGGCCAACAGGGTGAAGGTTGTGGCCATGCCAACCAGAATAGGTAGCCCATTGCGAAGGAATGACTGATCTGAACGGGCAAAAATAAATGGTAATACCGGCAACACGCAGGGGCTGAAGATAGTCAGGAGGCCACCAAGATAAACAAGGAAAAATATCAGCATAGAAGTCGTCAGGTTTTTTTAACCTTTTTCACGAATCGCATCGCTACGGTGTTCATGCAATAACGCAATCCTGTAGGTTGAGGACCATCGTCAAACACATGACCAAGATGGGCATCACATAAGGAGCACTGCACTTCGGTGCGATTCATACCGAACTCGTTATCCGTTACTTTATGGACATTTTCCGGGGCAATCGGTTTCCAGAAACTTGGCCAGCCGGTACGCGAGTCGTATTTGGTAAGGCCATCAAAGAGAGCATTGTCGCAGCAAACACAACGATACAGCCCAAGTTCATGTCTGTCATAACCCGGGACTGAGTAGGCGTTCTCGGTACCTTTTTCGCGGGTTACCCCATAAGCCAATGGTGAGAGTGTTTTTCGCCATTCAGCATCTTTATGCACTTTGGATAGCGTTACGCGCCGTAAAGCTTTGCCGTCATCAGAAAATTGTACGATTGTAACCTTATTGCCGTTGCTTGCCAAAACAGCAAAAGGACGGGTTGCTAAAACAATGGTGGTACTGAATAAAGCAAATATAAATTGTCTGCGTTGCATGGTGATTCAGACGTTTAACCCAACGATCTCATACATGACAAAAAAACCAAAACAATAACCGCCTCTTTAAACGCTCGAGTGAATGATGATAGTATAAAAGCCTCATACTTGATGAAAAAGCTACTCCATGAATTGCCGACTTAATCTCTATTGACTTGTTCACAATCAACATTCGCTTCTGTATAAAAGTTTATATTTTGTTGTGTGATTATAGAAATAATATATAAAACCAAGCCTGCGGTCTGAAGAGCATTGGAGTCTCATCAGACCTTATACAAAGCATTGGCCGCAAGAGGAGGGTATCGGGGACAAGATTTAACTGCTTCCTGTGCTTTGATTCAATACTCTGGAAATGCAATTCACCAGACATTGGATCCGGAAAGTCCTGACTTTACGGACGGCACATTAATCAGATATCACTAAAATTCTCAAGGTTCGATTATTCCGGTTTTATGGCAACACGCTATCCTGAATAATCGACAAACTTCCCTAAACTGAACGGCACCAATTTTACAACGCCATCAGGGCTTTCTTTATTCAGCCATGTCATAAAACTGCTATTGATCCAGTCGTTGTAATTACCTTTAAAGCCTTCATTATCAGGATAGAGAGCAATAAACTGTTTCACTATTTCGCTTGTTAATGCGGTTTGATCACCATCGGGTTTGTATTTTGTTATTCCAGGACAGCGCGTACACTGGCTGTTTGAGTCGGCGAGACTGCAAAGATCACTTATTTCGGTCAGATAACCACAGTGGCTTCCCTTTTCAATTTGTGCGACAACAGCCCATGATTCACTTTTTGGAGGTGCAAGCTGGGCGAATTGGGTATCAACTCCCGCTTTATCCGACCATGCTGGAGGGGTTGAATCATCAAGGCAGGCACAGTCGCACTCACCGACAATCATCACCATTGGTAAAGGAGTTGTTGAAAGCACCTCCCTGTAAGCTTGCATTCCGGGTGATATGATGGGTATTTTCTGGTCAACAGGGGACAACTGGATCAGCCCTACCGGGTTCGCTCTATCAGAGGGATCCCATTCAGACAGAGGATCTGAATAGGCCGGAATAAACTCACGGTCAAAGATAACAGGGTCGAAGAGACGATAACTCTCCTTACCAAGCTTCTGGAGTGTTTCAAATCCGCAGGCGGCAGCCTGGGCATGCGCACCGCCTACTGAATGACCGGCAAAAATAACGTTATTGGAGATCATGAATTTCGATTTGTCGGAAACCCTGCTGTCAAATAAGGCACGGTTCTGATTTTGACTCTCCTCTTTATAAAAGAAATCAGTAGCACCGTATTTGACAAGATAGGAGGCTGCTGCATAGGTTTCCTGCCCTACCCTTGGATTGCCGCCAATGTCAATTCCCGGAATTCCTATCGTTTGCGAGTGTGCCGCACTGACAAATGCCATTGCCCAGTTTTTTTCAACAATCGCGTCACTGTAGTTGTAAAACGAAGATGGGTTAATCGCAAAAAGCGGGTTATCGCCCAGAAAAGCGCCAATTATTTTTTTCGGGTAAAAGAGCAGGTCATTGCCGACGAGAAATCCGTGATTGAACATCACAAGACCATTAGCCTGCAGGTTTTTTGGAAAGAAAACTTCAATAACCACCTCAATAAACTGAGGAATCTGTTTGTCATATTGTATCCAGAGATGAATCCGGTCAAAACAGTAGTTGTTGATGCAAATAGGATCCATAGTGATGATACCGTTTTAGGAATTAAAAAGAGCTCAATAATAATTCACGGAAAAAGCATCTCATTCTAACTTTCTTTATTGTACAAGGAAAAGGAGAGGTTTCGGGACAGAAAAAATTAAGTTGAAGCCTTCCCCATCAAGGGCGGGTTACTGAATCAGTAGGGATTAATTCAGACCGATCTGATTTTCAGTTTAAAATAAATAAATTACGTTTTTTAAACAACAGTGGCTTTCCTTGAAATCATTTTTGCGATCCCCTCTGACAAGCATTATTTGGCAGACTTCACTACTTCCGATGCAGAATATTTGCGACTGATCCTGACCGCCTGTATTTTTCTGATCCTTTTTCCTGCTCAACGGTTGCCGGATTGAGGAAGTGAAGATGAATTGCTGTGTTGGGAGTTGTTTTTATGACTCGAAAACTGGGATCGCGATTGTTTGACATCCCTTTTTTATTTGTTATCATATGAATGAGTTTTCATGTATCAGGGAGGAGAATATGATGGAAAATAAAGAGGACGGCTGTCAGGAGCAGTGTTTTCATCCCGAGGTGGTTGAATCAGTTCGTCGGGATATGCTCGGCAGCGTTCCGAGTGATGAGCTTGCGCAACTGTTCAAGGTGCTTGGCGACGATACGAGAATAAAGATACTTGATGCCCTTTTCCGGTCGGAACTCTGCGTGTGTGACCTGACAGCGCTGCTCGGCATGAACCAGTCAGCGGTATCGCATCAGCTCAGGGTGCTGCGCGATGCAAGGATTGTGAAATCGAGAAAGCAGGGCAAGAATGTGCTGTACAGCTTGGACGACGAGCATATATCAGGCCTTGTACGTATGGGTTCAGAGCATGTCCGGGAGCTGAAAAGATAGCTGCGTTTTTTTTGTTTTATATATGAACACATTATCATATGATAATATAAGAAGTAAATAATTCTGTTATGAGTACCATTATCCATTCATTTATTGCTGTACTTCTAGCTTCCTGGAAAGTGCTTATGGAATCAGCCCCTTTTGTGCTGCTCGGCTTTTTTGTTGCCGGTCTCCTGAAGGCGTTTCTACCGGACGATTTTGTCGCCCGCCATCTTGGAGGAGGAAGCACGGCTTCCATAATCAAGGCAGCGGCAATGGGAGTGCCTATTCCCCTATGCAGCTGCGGTGTTGTTCCTGCAGCTGCAGGCCTGAAAAAGCAGGGTGCCGGAAAAGGAGCGGTCACCTCGTTTCTCATATCCACACCAGAGACCGGCGTGGATTCCATCGCGGTATCCTATGCCCTGCTCGATCCTCTCATGACCGTCATCCGGCCCGTTGTCGCGTTTATCACTGCTGTGGCGGCCGGCATTGCTGTCTCTTTTACTGAAAAGCATTCAGGATCAGGGGTCCTTGAAGCTGTAACTGATTTGGAGATTGAGCAGCAGGGTACATGCACGTCCGGCTGCTGCTGCAGCCAACGGGAGCCCGAACCGGAGGGAGTTGGCCGCAAATTCATGACAGGTATGCGCTTCGCTTTCGGTGAGTTGCTGAAGGATATCGGCGGATGGCTTTTTTTCGGCATTCTGCTTGCGGGTGTGATTTCCGTGTTCCTCTCTCCTGAAATTGTGAGCCGTTATCTGTCGAACGAATATCTCTCCATGCTGCTCATGCTGGCCATTTCGGTGCCGCTCTATGTCTGCGCCACGGCATCAACACCGATTGCGGCAGCGCTTGCCCTGAAAGGCATTTCGCCCGGTGCTGCGCTGGTGTTCCTGCTTGCCGGGCCGGCAACCAACGCTGCGGCTATCACGGTTATCGCGAAGCTGATTGGCAGGCGTGCCACAGTTGTCTATGTGGCGGTGATCGTTGTGATGTCATTCCTGGCCGGTATTGGAGTCAATGCGCTTTACGCTTCGCTCGGCATCAGCATCACCAGCTGGCTCTCGGCATCAGCACATGAAGATGGCGGTCCATTATCCGTCGTTTCGGCAGTGGTACTGGTCGTGCTGGTGGTAAAGGCGATGCTGCCACTTAAATGAAATGCCCATTAAGGCCACAGACCCAAGTTTCCCATTGCGATCTCTCTTCATTCTTGCTATTATTCAAAAAAAACTTCATCCAAACATAACCGGTATCCCATGCTGAACAAACCATTTCGAATTCTTCTCGTCTTTTTAGGGCTTTTGACCGCCTTTCTTCCGTTGTCCGTTTCTGCCGCACCGGCACTGGATCCTGAAAACACGATATATCTCGACCTTCCATCAGGACGCGTCGTCATCCAGATGCTTCCAACTATCGCCCCCCGCCATGTGTCCCGCATCAAAGAGTTGACCCGCAAAGGTTTTTATGACGGGCTCCCCTTCCACCGTGTTATTCCGGGATTTATGGCCCAGACCGGCGATCCGCTCGGCGACGGCTCCGGCGGATCCGGCAAACAGCTTATATCTGAATTTTCGCGCGAGCAGCATATCCGGGGTACCGTCTCAATGGCGCGCGCCTCTGACCCCAACAGTGCCGACAGCCAGTTTTTCATCTGCTTCGCACCATCGCCATTCCTCGACGGGCAATACACCGTATGGGGACGTGTGATATCCGGAATGGAATTTGTCGACAAGGTTAAAGCCGGTTCACAATACAACAATGGCACTGTTTCCAATCCCACAAAAATAGTACGTATGAGGGTTGCTTCGGATGTAAAACCGTGATCTATGAGAGTTCGGTGAGCAACTCTTCAAGCATTATGAGAGGATGAGGAATCCCTAAGGCTGCCTCCCATCAAAAAAACATCAGCGAGATAACTCCTCAATTATAAGATTATATAACGGCAAAATGAGTAGAGCACTGGTACTTATAGACATCCAAAACGACTACTTTCCATCCGGAAAGATGGAGTTAGAGGGGGCAAACGAAGCGGCTGAAAAGGCAGCCCTGCTGCTTTCAGTTTTTCGCGATTCAAAACTTGAAATTATCCACATTCAGCATGTTGCACCACGACCTGATGCCCCCTTCTTTTTGCCTGATACACATGGTGTCGAAATTCATCGCTTAGTTGCACATCTGTCAGGCGAAGCTCACTTCGTTAAGGCATTTCCGAACAGCTTCCGTGAAACGGGTTTGCTCGAACACCTGCGGCTAAAACAAATCACAGAGTTAACAATCGCTGGAATGATGACTCAGCGGTGCATCGATACCACAGTAAGAGCCGCATTTGATCTCGGCTTCACCATTGAATTGGTGCACGATGCCTGTGCAACAAGATCACAGACATTCAATGGCGTTCTAGTTCCAGCAAACTTAGTGCAAGCAGCTTTTATGGCCGCTTTGAGTGTGGGCTTTGCCAGTGTTGTCAGTACAGATGAAATTTGCCTTAGACTGAAAACACCTGTGTCAAATTCAGAAAAATGAGCACCATTCGTCCGCGGAGTTAACTTTCATAAGATTCGATTGAGTTCGGGAAATTGAAAAAAGAGGGTGAAGGAGATATGTTTCCTCGTGGAAACAAAAAAAGCACCTTATACCGCAAAGTATAAGGTGCTTTTTTTCAATGCGACAAGAGCTTACTTTTTCAGAGCTACTGGTGCAGCTGAACCCTGGTATACCTTTGCAACCGGGGTTGTGGTGGTGCAATTACAGACAAGACCACCAACTGTTTTGGTGATCGGCTCGATAATTGATCCGGCGGTATTGATAACTGCACCTGCCAGTTGAACACCCTGCTGTGCAAGTGTTCCTAAGGTCTGAAAAATATTGCTTAGTGCTACGGTGATTTCGTTGTTTGTCAGGTCTGCCATGATGGTAAATGTTTTGATTGTTTGATTAAAGAAGCCTTATGGGTTAAAATTATTCCGATATTCACTATCGATTTCGCATAAGTTAAAATATTTCAAACAATTCGTTTAATAAAAATTTTTGTATGCAAACCTTGCTGCCGCTAAGCTGGGTACGGGCTTCTGTAGCCCAGCCGGATTACCGGGATGTCGCACTTCCCTTTTCACGGATTCGATGGATAACTTTTGCTGATATTCCTCATGATTACTCCCTCCAGGTGATGTATGATAACCTGACATTGTCCTATCCCGAAGGGTTTGTCATTCGCGGCTGCAGCATTCCTATGGCAGAATATTTTAATGCGGGTAACGGCCATGCCATAAAAACCGGGGCAGAAGCTGTGCTTGATCTTCAGGGATCGCATCTGGAACATCCGTCCGTGGCTGGACCTGCCGGTCGGGCGCTGAAACGGGGCTCCGTGGTTGAGGTTGAGATGAATGAAGATAACCGACAGAATCTGGAGTTGTTTCGCAAGGATACGCGGCACGCTGGAAAGCCTCAACTGCAGCATGTGTTCAGAGCCAAGCCTTCATCTGCATGCCGGTGCTTTGTTTTTCGGGCAGATACCGGCGAATGGCTTGCGGCAATGACCCTTTCGGGAAGAGGAAAAATGGAAGTCCATACAGAGGTGATGCTGAAACGCCACGATGCTTCTGCGGACATTATGGAGGGATTGATTGCCGGTATTTATGAGATACTTCGTGCTGAAGGGATAAGGGAGTGGAGTCTTGGAGAGGTTCCTTTTGCAATGTTGATGCGGACGTCAAAGGAGCTGCTTGCACCGCTGGAGCGCCTTATGGTTTCGATGACATCACTCTGGAAGCACGCCTATGATTTTGAGGGGTTATACCGCTTTAAAAACAAGTTCAAGCCGGAATGGCGACCTGTGATGCTGTGCGGCAATACTGATCTCTCGCCACTTATGCTTGCTGAACTTGCTTTTGCAATGGGCTTTACCGACCTCATGCTGCATGAATCGGCTTCGTTACTGAAGGAGTGGTTCTTGCCTGGATGGGCCACCTGATGATGATAGAGTATATCACCCCGATTTTTTGGAGGAATTTTTTCCGATAAACTTGTTGAGAAGCATGACAATAAACACACCTCCAACGAAAAAGACTACCGGAGCAAACACGGTCGTGTATTTAAGAATTTCTGGCATATTTTGAGTTGATGGTATAGCTATTACAGATTATCTGTTCCCTGATGTTCTACGGTTTCGCAAGCCTGGTACGTTCCTGCTGCTGTTTCTGAACCCTGGAATTGCCATGAAGCTAAGAAATTTATAAGAATTTCTTCTCACCCATTCCGACATTTTTACCGTTTAAGCATTACAATATCCAGCTGATAAGGAAAATGAGTTGTTTTTTTTACTTTCAAATATTAATTTTAAAGTCGAGTGAATTATTGCAGGTTATTAGAACTTTTTAACCGTTTTAGTGAGAGAGAACCTGCATTTTGTGCATTTATTTCCTAAATTTAGCCGATATTCGTTCGTAACGGATCTCATCGAAGGAAATTGGAACAATGTATTGTTAGATTTTTTGAATTTTTCTCAGTATTCCTAACTCATCCAATGCCATATTTATGCGTATTTTAACATTCACAGGTAAAGGTGGAGTTGGCAAAACAAGTGTTTCTGCTGCAACGGCTGTCCGCTTGTCTCAGCTTGGCTATCGTACTCTTGTTCTCTCGACTGATCCGGCGCACAGTCTTTCGGATTCGTTTAATCTGAATCTCGGCTCAGAACCGACCAAGATCAAGGAAAACCTTCATGCCATTGAAGTTAACCCTTACGTAGACCTTAAAGAGAATTGGCAGTCCGTACAGAAGTTCTATACCAAAATCTTTATGGGTCAGGGTGTTTCGGGGGTTATGGCCGATGAAATGACCATACTGCCCGGCATGGAAGAGCTCTTTTCGCTGTTGAGAATCAAACGATATAAAGCTTCCGGCCTCTATGATGTCCTTGTGCTCGATACTGCACCGACAGGTGAAACATTGAGACTGCTCTCCCTTCCCGATACCCTTGCATGGGGCATGAAGGCTGTAAAGAACGTTACTAAATATATTATCAAGCCGCTCAGCAAGCCTCTTTCAAAGATGGGCGACAAAATTGCTTTTTATATCCCCCCTGCAGATGCTGTTGATTCGGTTGATCAGGTTTTTGATGAGCTTGTCGATATCCGCGAAATCCTTACGGATAATGAGAAATCCACCGTGCGTCTGGTGATGAATGCTGAGAAAATGTCGATCAAAGAGACCATGCGTGCCTTGACCTACCTGAACCTTTACGGCTTCAAGGTTGATATGGTGCTGGTTAACAGGCTGCTTGACACTAAAGAGAACAGCGGATATCTTGAGAAGTGGAAAACTATTCAGCAGAAGTACCTTGGCGAGATAGAAGAGGGATTCTCTCCCCTGCCGGTCAAAAAACTCAGGATGTACGAGAAAGAGATTGTCGGCCTCCAGTCACTGGAGCTGTTTGCAAAAGACATGTATGGCGATACTGATCCATCAGACATGATGTATGACGAGCCGCCAATCAAGTTTATCCGCAACGGTAATGTCTATGAGGTACAATTGAAGCTGATGTTTGCCAATCCTGTCGATATCGATGTCTGGGTAACCGGTGATGAGCTCTATATTCATATCGGGAATCAGCGTAAAATCATTACGCTGCCGATCAGCCTGACGGGCCTTGAACCAGGTGATGCATTCTTTAAAGACAAATGGCTCCACATTCCTTTTGATCTTAACCAGCATGATCAGAACCATAAGCGCAAGGATTATGAGAAAGCTCTGAACTGAATGCCGTTAATGCGTTGCTGAGTGTTCTTTGACGTGAGTTTTTGTATCACCTTTGAATATCGTTAAGCATGAAAGAACACATGATTACTGAGGGAATTTCGGTTGTCGTTGAAACATCATACAATTCTTATAAACGATGAGCTTATCCAGGCAGGGAAATGTATGATTTAACGTGATGCAGCACTTTTATTTATTGATCACAACCGATTTAAACAAAGAAGTAAAAGCATGAGCAACCCGGAAACTCCTCGTATTAAGCCCCTCAAAATCCTTCTCATTGCCCCGAAAGGGAAAAAAGACTCTAAAACCAACCAGAAGCCATTGTTTAATATGGCTATAGGTGTACTGGTAAGTCTGACACCTCCAGAGCATCATATTGAGATTGTCGATGAACATTTCGGCGACGCCATCAATTATGACGGGGATTACGACTTTGTCGGCATAACATCGCGAACTATTGATGCGACACGAGGGTATGAAATTGCTGACAAGTTCCTGAAAAAAGGCAAAAAAGTCATGCTCGGCGGGCTGCATGTATCGTTTAATACTGAAGAAGCAAGACCCCATGCAGACTGCATCGTTTGCGGTGAAGCAGAAAACCTCTGGGTAACCGTGCTTGAAGATGTTGCTCTTGGCCGCTTAAAACCACTTTACGACTCCAAAGACTTTCCCCCGGTTAAAGAGATCATTCCCATTGATTATGAGCGTATTGCAAAGTCGTCAAAAAGGGAAAAAGTTGATGGAACAAAATCCATTCCCATCTATGTAACCCGCGGCTGTCCTTTTGAATGTTCATTCTGCGTGACCCCGAATTTCACAGGAAAGCTCTACAGGACACAGAAACCTGAAGAGCTTAAAAAACAGATTGAAATCGCTAAAAAGGTTTTTTTCAAGCCGAAGGGAAAGTCATCGAAACCATGGTTCATGCTGACTGATGAGAACCTTGGCGTCAGCAAAAAGAAGTTGTGGGAAGCTCTTGACCTGATTAAAGAGTGCAATATCAACTTCAGCGTCTTTTTCAGCATAAATTTTCTTGAAGACAAGGAAACTGTCAGGAAGCTTGTTGAGGCAGGATGCATCATGGTGCTTGTCGGTTTCGAGTCCATCAATCAAAGTACCCTTGAAGCCTACAATAAAGGTCATGTCAATTCAGCAGAGAAATATTCCCGACTGATTGAAGAGTGCCGTCAGGCCGGGCTGAATGTTCAGGGTAATTTTCTGATCAATCCGGAGCTTGACAGTTTCGAAGACATGGATAACCTGGTAAAATTTGTCGGCAAAAACAGTGTATTCATGCCGATTTTTCAGATTATCACCCCCTATCCCGGTACATCAATGTATTGGGAATACAAAAATAACGGCTGGATTACCAGCGAGGATTGGGAAAAGTACAATGCCATGAATCTGGTTATCCGTTCCGAGAAATACGACGCTGTGGAATTCCAGCATAAATTCATGAAAAGCTATTACAAGGTCTATTCATGGAAAAATATTGCCAACAGGGTAAGGCGTAACCCCTATAAACTGCTTAACCTTGTCACAAGCCTTGCATTCAGAACAAACCTGCGTGAGCAACTGAATACTTTTGAGAGTGATAACAATATCAAAAAATGAATTTGCCGTCTGTCATTAATTACCATGCTTTTTTCTTTAACTTTTTAGCCTCACCTCAATCATGAATGACCTTGAGTTACTACAGCAAAGCCACAGGGCCGATGAACTTATTTTCAAAGGACTTGTGGAATTCGGCAGTTTAAAGGCAGCGCTTGAACTTGATCTTTTTTCACATCTTGCAGGTGAGGCAAAAGACACCGAAGCAGTTGCTGCTGCTGTTGGCGCAATTCCACAAAGGCTTGTCATGCTACTTGAGGCACTGGCTCAAATTGGAATTACTGCCAAAGATGATGGGAAGTGGAGCCTCACCGCTTTTGCACAAGGATTTTTTGTGCCGAATCCTGAACAGCCGAACCTCTACATGGTTCCTGTGCTTAAAGCCATGGCAAATCTGGCGGACAACTTTTATCTTAAGATTGCGGAAGCTGTTAAGGGTAACGTGAACTTCAAAGGAGAGGTTCCCTATCCTCCGGTAACCCGTGAAGACAACTGGTATTTTGAGGAAATTCACCGCAGCAATGCCCATTTTACAATCAAACTGCTGCTTGAAGAGGCTAATCTTTCAAATGCTAAAACCCTTGTGGATGTTGGTGGCGGTATCGGTGATATTTCAGCTGCCCTTCTCAAGAAATTCACACAGCTTGATTCCACTATTCTGAATCTTCCGGGTGCTGTTGAGCTGGTCAATGAAAACGCTGCAGAAAAAGGTGTAGGCGACCGCCTGAGAGGTGCTGCAGTGGATATCTACAAGGATACGTATCCAGCTGCAGATGCTGTCATGTTCTGCAGAATTCTCTACTCGGCAAATGAACAGTTGACCGCCATGCTGCTCAAAAAAGCCTACGACGCTCTGCCTGCCGGTGGAAGGGTACTGATTCTCGATATGATTATTGATGATCCGGAAAATCCAAATTTCGATTATCTCAGCCACTATATCCTCGGTGCCGGTATGCCTTTTTCAGTGCTCGGCTTTAAACAGCAGGGTGCGTATCAGGGTATTCTTGAATCGATCGGCTTTGGTGATGTCCGCACGGTCAGAAAGTACGGTCATCTGTTGTGTGAAGCAGTAAAACCTGCTTAAAAGTTAAAAGCGGCCACTCCCCTTAGAGTGGCCGCTTTTTTACTCAAAGCCATGGAAAGAGACCGTTTTCGTTAGAAAAAGCCTCATCGTTGTTTATTTCAATTCCGCATCTGGACTTCTATTCTTCCGATTCTTCCGGGTGATTGTCCCCGAATGGAACCGGCGGGTTTTGTATGAGCGTGCTCACCTGCTTCAGAACAGCATCAACCACAAAAAGCCCTGCACCGCCTACCACAATACCAGAAAGCCCGTGAAGCAGAATCGGTACGCCGATAGGTGTAAATAACAACGCTCCACCCGCAACTCCCGCAGCACCTGCAGCTTCTTTCAACATAACACTCCCCTTTGGTTTGCCTATGATTATGGGTTGGATATCAATTTATTTCCCGAATATAACCATATCCCTCTACCAGGGCAAATAGCTTGTATAAAATAAGTATTGCAGGCGAATCAGGTGCTGAGAGCTGTTCCGGGCTTCAGCGATGCGGCTATTCGGGCGGGGATGAAAGCGAAGAGAAGGGTCAGCACTATGACAGCAAGAGAGACCAAAGCATAATCAAGCGGATCAATCAGCAGAGGAACGTATTTGATGAAGTAGCTTTTTTCAGGCAACGTAATGAGGTGAAAACGCAATTCGAAAAGAGTGAGTGAAAGGGCAAGAATATTGCCTGCAGCAACGCCGGAGAGTGAGATAAGAAAGGCCTGGGCCATAAACACCGAACTGATTTTTCCTGGTTCGAGACCCAGAGCGCTGAGCATCCCTATCTCACGGGTTTTTTCGATAATCAGCACCAGAAGCGTAGAGATAATATTAAAAACGGCCACGATGGTAATGGTTACGATCAGCAGTGGTGTTATGTTTTTTTGAAGCTTCAGCCATTCAAAGAGATTTGCATAACGCTCAAAAACTGTAAATCCATAAAATGGGAACCCAAGAGAAGCAACTACCTCTTTGACGGTGTTTGATACTTCCGCGAGTTTGTGGACATTGGCATCGTAGCCGCTGATCATCATGGGATTAAATCGCTGTTGAAGCTGCTTGAGATCAGCAATCACAACATAATCATCAAAACCTTCCTGCAGACCGGTATCATAAATTCCCTTTATGACTCCGACTTCAAGATCAAGGGAGGAGAGGAGATCAACAATGCTTTTGTTGCCTGCAATAAGTTTTGCATTGGATGACTGGGTTCCAAGACCGATCAGCATAACCTTTTTGCCAACGCTGAGACCCAGGTTTTCGGCAAGAGTTTGTCCTGCATAGAGAGAAATTCCTTCACTCTTCTCCTTCTCTTCAACATGCACAAGACTCCCTGACTTGAGGAATTTTTTTAGAAAAACCTGCTGCTGCTGTTCATTGATTCCCTTGACGACAACAGGCTTGCTGCGATAGGATTCACCGCCAGCGGCAGAACCGCTGCGGAGAACAAAGCTTTTTTCAAGGAACGGGGTTGCACTGGATACGTTTTTGTGATCCTTAACCTTGGCAAGATCATAGCGGCGCTCCTGAAAAAGCCGGTCTTCGGGTTGACGGATCTGCATGTGTGAGCTGAAGCTGATCAGTTTGTTTTCGACACTGCCCGCAAATCCTTTGACGATGGAGAGTGTCAGTATAAGGGCAGCTGTTCCAACAGCTATACCAATAATCGCAACCATGACAATAAAGGTCGGTTTTGATGCCGAACGCTGTTTGAATGCAAAGCGCCTTGCAATGTAGAACTCAGGTTTCATCCTGCTTTGCTTTGCTGAATCTTCATGGAGGCAAAGGTCACTACCGTATTTCTTCCCGCGGATTTGGCCATATAAAGCGCCCTGTCGGCATTGTTGATAAGTGTCTCCCTGTCTGGAGCATCACCAGGAAATGTTGCTACGCCTATACTGACAGTTAGTTGTCCTGCCCGTTTTTGATTTTTGTCGAGGAACAGTGTCGAGCTGATCACCTTGCGGAGACGTTCTGCGACATCCTTAACCGTAATGGAGTCTGTTTCAGGCAGTAAAACAGCGAATTCGTCACCGCCGAACCTTGATGGGACATCAGATATACGACATTGACTGATGATGAGGTCTGCAATATTTTTCAAGGCATGATCGCCGGCAATATGGCCGTTGATATCGTTGTATTGTTTGAAATAATCGATATCAATCATGGCAAGGGAGACTTGGTCGCAATGGCGCCTTGCACGTTCGATATCAATGATAAGATGTTCCTTGAAATGCCGGTAGTTGTAGAGGTTGGTTTTTTCGTCGCGGATATGAAGTTCATCGAGCTTTTTATTCTTTTCCTCGATCTCATCGCAAAAGCCCATGATTGACTCTGAAATCTGGGTAATATCACGTGAATATTCTGTTTCTGTCAACTCTTTTTTGATCTCTTCGGCAGTATCGTGGATACTTTCCGGTATGTCAGTGTTAAGCATTTTCAACTGCCCGGAAAGCTGTGCCAAGGGAAGGAGTGTCTGCTTGTAATTGTTATGCAGCAGCCATCCGGCAGTAATACTCAAGGTGAGAAGTACTGCCAATATAAAAAAAAGAAAAAACTGATTGATAACAGCAAGGTCATCGGCTGCGGCTTTTGTCTCGGCCATTGCTTTGTCTATGGTATTGTCCAGTCCAAGTTTGAACAGTTCAAGGTTCTCCCCGGAAAGTACCGCTGACCAGTTCTGTCTGTCGGCATGCATAGGGGCAACAGGGCGCAGGCCGGCATCCTGCATCTGCAGGAGAAGTTTTTCGTACATGAAGCGCAGGACACCGGCATACTGCTTATTGCTTATTTTCCGTTCTTCGCCTGCAACCGTCATGGTATGCTCATAAGCGCGGGAGAGGTCATACTCGATCAGTTTACCTCTGAAATCAACAATTTCCAGATAGCAGGTCTGTTTTTTTTCAACTGTTTTAAGCAGATTGTGCTGCATGACAAGAAACCCTGCCGTACCGGCTATAACAATCAGGATGCTGATCGTTCCGGTAAAAATAATGGCCTGTAAAGAGGATATTTTTTTTATTGAATGCAGTGCACCCATAGATTTATTTCAAAATAATAGTCCTTTCGAAAGCCCTGTAAGGGGCAAGCGAACTTTTTTCAAATGCTTTCTGTCCTGTAGTGCTGAGCCAGGAACCAAATCCTGCTGCAAGTGCATCGCCGGCATAATATACATAGTAAACGGTCGTAACAAGAGGATAGCGCCCTTCGAAAATATTTTGCTGGGTGGGCTCTATGGGAAGTGATCCTACAGACTCTCTGGCAAGAGGAATGACTCTAACATCCTTATAAGCCTTGTCTGCCTTAAGCGCGCCATCAAGCGATGAACGGAAAAGCAGTCCAATCGCTTTGTTATCGGTTGAAACTCTATGGATAAGTTCTTTTTCGCTGCGGCAGCAACTGGCTCGTATCTCTTTTTTACGCATCCCTACTGCTGCGGCAAAAACTGATTGAAGGCGGTAATCATCAGCCGTTACAAGAGGAGTGACGCCATTGTTCTCTTTGCCTGAAAAAAGTGATTTGAGCTCTTTCATTGAGAGCTTGCTGAGAGGATTCAAACGATTGACGATGCAGACAATGGCATCACGGGCAACCGGTTCACGGCGAAATGGACGATGCATTGTTGCAAACAGTGAATCCTCAACGGCCTCAGGCTCACCGCTGATCAATGCCGCACGTGCATTGTGATCAAGAAGATGTTTGATGGTCTTATCGGAACCGGAAAGCTGGAGTTTGATGATGGCATCCGGATAATACCTGGTAAAGGTCTCAAGCTGACTGCTGGCGATATCGCCAAGCTGCCTGTCAACAGCAAGAGTCATCACTCCACTACGTGCGCTATCCCTACCCTTCCGCTCCGAACAATTCATCAAAAACAACATGGAAAGAAGAAGCATGAGAGCGTTGATGACCTTGACGTGGGCTTTCTGATATGCTTTATTATTCATTGCAATCCATTTTCAAGATTTCTATTGAAGCGCCATACAGATAGTTACCAGCTAAGATAGTGAGAAAAAAGATGTTGCCATAAAAGACAACCGCTATGTTACTATCGTGAAAAAAATTGTTTCCCGCCTTGAAAATCTGATAAAAAAGGTTAATATTTCCACATTATTGCATATTTATTCATAACTGAAACAGAGAAGGAACAACTCGCTGCAATATTTGACCTTTACCGGCTCGAATCATCTTCAACATGATTCAGGTCATAACCGTTTTTCAATGAAATATTTTTCATAGCCCATTACTGAAATGACAGTTTCTGACACAGTGAGTTCAACAAAATATTCTGTATCGATTATTGGTGCTTCGGGCTATTCCGGAGCTGAACTGACGAGGTTACTGCTTAAGCATCCGCAGGTTGAGCTTAGGGAGCTGTATGCTTTTTCCCAAGCCGGGAATTCCGCTTCAGAGCTCTACCCCGCTCTTTCCTGTGACAAGATTTACAAACCGTATGGCGGAGAAACAGAGAGTGATATCTATTTTCTTGCACTCCCCCACGGCGAGGCGCTTCAGCTTGTCCCGGCTCTTTTGCAGGCAGGTAAAACCGTTATTGACCTTTCAGGCGATTTCAGGCTTAAGAGTGTGGCTGAACATGAGCAATTTTATAAGCAGACTAAATCACCGGATGCTGTGATGACTTATGGTATGCCTGAGCTCTACCATGATGACATAAGGGCCGCCAGGGCAATCAGCAATCCCGGTTGTTTTGCTACAAGTATTATTCTTGGCGTTGCTCCGCTTTTTCTCGGCAATGAGCGTTGGAAAAAGGCTCTTGCCATTAATTGCACTTCAACTTCAGGTATTTCCGGAGCTGGGCGGAGCGGTAAAACAGAACTGTCGTTTTCTGAGATGAGTGAAAACATCAGGGCCTACAAAGTAGGCACGCATCAGCACACCCCTGAAATTATGCAGGCTCTCGGCACTTCTGCCACGAGCCCATCCTTTGATTTTACCTTTACGCCGATGATCGGCGCTCTGGTGAGGGGCATTTACAGCATTCTTAATGTCCAGCTGGACAGCCCGGCAGAAATAGAAGATATCAGGCGGCTCTACAGGGAGTTCTACAGGAATGCACCGTTTGTGAGGGTGCGCGATACCATGACAGAGGTAAAACATGTGTATCGTACCAATTATTGCGATATCCATATCGCTCATGCCACGGCAAGCGGATCGGTTGTTATTGTAACGGCAATAGATAACCTTTTGAAGGGGGCTGCAGGTCAGGCGGTGCAGAACATGAACATCATGCTCGGCATAGATGAAACCTCCGGCCTGTTGTGATAAATTTCATAGTAACTATCAACATTTATTAACTCTTTATACAGCATTGGAAAAACTCAACAAAGGACTTAAAGTCATCCATGAGCTGTCTGCCGTAACAATGTGGCCGGCATCTGTCACCCCAATGGCAGCTCAATCGGACGGATCGCATGGATTCTGGCCGGAAGGTTTTTCTTCTGGTGCTGTTGATGCCGGGATTAAATACAGCAATCGCAAAGACCTTATGGTGATCACTGCAGATAGAGCATGCAGTGCTGCCGCAGTTTTTACCACAAACCTCTGCTGTGCGGCTCCTGTATTGCTTTCGCGCGAACATCTGCAACTTTCCTCTTTTTCGGTGCGTGCTCTTGTCTGCAATAGCGGCAATGCCAATGCGGCAACCGGTGTCAAGGGTATGGATGATGCGCGGGCGATGGCTGAAGCTGTAGCCCGTGAGCTTGCCATTAAACCTGAAGAGGTGCTGGTGGCTTCAACAGGAGTGATCGGTCAGCTTCTGCCCATGGACAAGGTTCAGAGTGGTATTGTCTCCCTGCCCTCCAGCCTGCAGCATGACTCCGTTATTGATACGGCAGGAGCCATTATGACTACCGATACTTTTCCGAAGTTTTTTACACTGGAAGTCAGGCTTTCAAGAGGAAGTATCCGGCTGAGCGGTCTTGGAAAAGGGTCGGGAATGATTTGCCCGAACATGGCCACCATGCTTGCTTTTTTTACCACTGATGCAACTATAGCTCCCTCTCTCCTTCAGGAAGCGCTTCGGTATGCAAACTGCAGCAGCTTTAATGCCATCACGGTTGATGGCGATACAAGTACGAACGATATGGCGGCCATTCTTGCAAGCGGCACCGGCCCTGAAATTGAGGCTGACAGCGAGGATTACAGGTTGTTTTGTGAAGCACTTGAGGCGTTGATGATCTTTCTTGCAAAGCTTATTGTTATTGATGGAGAGGGTGCAACAAAACTTGTAGAGGTCACTGTTGTAGGAGCTGCTGACGATCGTGACGCAGAGCTTGCAGCCAGGACAATCGCCCAGTCGAGCCTGGTTAAAACCGCCATTCACGGTGAAGATGCGAACTGGGGAAGAGTTGTTGCTTCTGCAGGGCGATCCGGAGCACAATTCAATCAGGATGATCTTGAACTGTGTTTTGATAATCTTGTTGTGCTTAAACCGGGTTTCAAAGCTGACTTTTCTGAAGAGGCTGCATCTGAAATCATGGCAAAAAGCTCTTACGCCATAACGCTTCGGCTTGGAAGCGGACCTGGGCAGGCAAGGATCTGGACCTGCGACTTGAGCAAGGAATATGTCGATATAAACGGAAGCTATAGAAGCTGAAACTTTCTTTAATCATTAAGAGAAGATTTCGAGGAATGGAACATTTAGAGTGTGGTGAACTTAGACCGGTAAGAAAGGCCCCTCAGGCAGCTATTGGACAAGTGCTCATTGAGGCATTGCCCTATATCCGCAAGTTTGAGGGAACAACCTTTGTTATCAAATATGGCGGCTCTGCCATGAAGGATGACTGCCTCAAAAACACGTTTGCTCAGAATGTAACGCTGTTGCGAAAGGTCGGCATCAACGTTGTTCTAGTCCACGGCGGCGGTGACGCGATAACGAGAACCGCTGAGAAACTTGGTTTGAACTCGCGTTTTGTTCAAGGCAGGCGTGTCACTGACAAGGAGATGATTTCAGTGATACAGATGACCCTTGCCGGCAAGGTCAACCAGGATATTGTTCAGCTGATCAGCCAGCATGGAGGCAAAGCTGTCGGTGTTACCGGTCTGGATGCCGATACCATCAGGGCTGTGCCCCACCCTAATGCAGAAACACTGGGACTTGTGGGAGAGGTTGAGCAGATCAATACAGTTTATATCGATTTACTGTGTAACGCAGGATTGATTCCGGTCATAGCTCCGATCGGGTTTGATGAAGAGGGTAATATCTATAATATCAATGCTGATGATGCTGCAAGCAGTATTGCCATTGCCTTGAAAGCTGAAAAGCTTATTTATGTCAGTGATGTGGAAGGCATTCATGTGGGTGACAGAATCCTTAAGACCATCTGTAAGGCTGAAGCTGCTGACTTTATTGAACGGGGCATTATTTCGGGTGGAATGATTCCGAAAGTACTCTCGGCATTTCATACGCTGGACGGCGGAGTTGGAAAAATTCATCTTATTGACGGGAAATCAACCCATTCGCTTCTGCTTGAAGTGTTTACTCACCAAGGGGTCGGCACCCAGTTTATTGCAGAGCAGGACTAAGTCAACAATCCTTAAAACAGTTAATTGAATGAAAGAGATTCAAATAAAGCACGAGACAGGAAAACGTGATTTTCTCGGGTTTTCACATCTGGACGGCGCTAAAATTATTGAGTTGTTCGATTATTCCCTGTTCATCAAGAAAAAGAGAAAAGAGGGCCCTTCGGGGTTTCTGCCGCTGCGCGATAAAACGGTGGCCATGATTTTCAGCAAGCCATCGTTGAGGACAAGGGTTTCCTTTGAGCTCGGCATTCATGAACTGGGGGGATATGCAATATGCCTTGACGGTCAGTCAATCGGTCTTGGTTCGCGTGAATCGGTGGAGGATGTTGCCAAGCTTCTGTCACGCTATAACAGTGCCATTGTCGCCAGACTGCATGAACATGCCATTATTGAAGGGATTGCACAGCACGCATCGATTCCTGTAGTCAATGCCCTGACCGATCTGTCGCATCCATGCCAGGTGCTTGCCGATGCATTTACCCTTTACGAACGGTCATTATGGCATGACAGAATCAAGGTTGTTTTTGTCGGTGACGGCAATAATGTGGCTAATTCGTGGATTGAACTGGCAGGAGTGCTCCCCTTTCATTTTGTTCTTGCCTGTCCTGAAGGGTATACGCCGGATCAGGGAGTGCTTGATACCGCAAGGGAGAAAGGGATCAGCCGGATTGAAATTCTGCATGACCCTGTGGAGGCTGCAACCGATGCTGATGTACTCTATACCGATGTATGGACCAGTATGGGCCAGGAAAAAGAGAAAGAGGAGCGCCTCAGGATATTCGCTCCATTTCAGATCAACAGTGCCCTGCTTGCCAAAGCAAAACCTGCAGCCGTGGTTATGCACTGCATGCCTGCGCACCGTGGCGAGGAAATAAGCACTGAGGTGATGGATGGACCGCAATCCATTATTCTGGACCAGGCTGAAAACCGGCTTCATGTTCAGAAAGCACTTCTTGTCAAGTTGTTGAACCATGAAGAGTACCGAAAATTTCATCTGACCCATCGGCTGCTGAATGCTTCGAAAAAAATCAAGTCCTGAACGAGGGAGTTAGAATGAACAAGCATGCCAGACAGTTAAAAATCAGGGAGATCCTGCAGCAGAACAGAGTCGGAAATCAGCATGATCTTCTGAAGCTTCTCCGGGATTCCGGAATGAAAGTTGCTCAGGCAACCCTTTCGCGCGACTGTGCAGAGCTTGGCATTATCCGTTCGAAATCGGACGGAAACTACAGGCTGCGGTTTCCTGATGACAACGCAGGCAGGATTATCAAGGGTCTTGTCGGTATTGAGGTGCTGGCCGTTAATTCGAATGAAACCACGGTGGTTATCAAAACTCTTCCCGGCAGAGCTCATGGTGTGGGGTCCTATCTGGATCAGCTGAGAAGCCCGCTCATTCTCGGCACTATCGCAGGAGATGATACGGTGTTGCTCATTCCTAATTCAGTAGAGAATATTCCGGCATTGATAGCATATATTCATAAAAATCTTTCCAAAAACTGATAATTCACAGAAAAAATGAGTAAGGAAAAAATTGCAATAGCCTATTCCGGCGGACTTGATACTTCCATCATGATCAAGTGGCTGAAAGACAAGTATGATGCCGACATCGTTGCCGTTACCGGTAATCTCGGCCAGCAGAAAGAAATTGAAAACCTTGAATCAAAGGCTCTTTCCACCGGTGCTTCGAAATTCGAGTTTCTTGACCTTCGCAAGGAGTTTGTCGAAGAGTATATCTGGCGTGCACTGAAAGCTGGAGCACTCTATGAAGATGTCTACCCTCTCGCCACGGCGCTTGGACGCCCTCTGATTGCAAAATCTATTGTTGATACCGCCATCGCGGAAGGATGCACCATGCTTGCTCACGGCTGCACGGGTAAAGGCAATGACCAGGTGCGCTTTGAAGTCACCTTCGCTTCACTTGCTCCGCATCTCAAGGTACTTGCTCCCCTGCGTGAATGGGAGTTCACTTCAAGGGAAGCTGAAATTGCCTATGCAAATGAACACAACATTCCGGTTTCTGCCACCAAAAAGAGCCCTTACTCCATTGATGAAAATATCTGGGGAATCAGTATTGAGTGCGGTGTGCTTGAAGACCCTATGGTTGCACCTCCTGAGGATGCTTATCAGATAACCACCTCCCCTGAGACTTCGCCAGATACTCCTGCGGTAGTCGATATCGAGTTTGAAAAAGGCATTCCGGTTTCCCTTGACGGTAAAAAACTGAGTGGCCTTGACCTTATCATCCGTCTCAATGAAATCGGTGCAGCTAACGGCATCGGACGTCTTGACATGATTGAAAACCGTATTGTCGGTATTAAATCGCGTGAGATCTATGAGGCTCCGGCAGCGACAATTCTTCATTTTGCTCATCGTGAACTTGAACGGCTTACCCTTGAAAAATCGGTGTTCCAGTACAAGAAGAATATCAGTCAGGATTATGCCAACCTTATTTACAACGGCACCTGGTTTTCTCCAATGAGAAAGGCTCTTGACGGATTTATCAATGAAACGCAGCATCCTGTGACCGGTATTGTACGCCTGAAGCTTTATAAAGGCGGGGTTTCGCTGCTGGGAAGAAATTCACCGTACTCGCTTTATAATGAGGAGCTGGCAACCTACACCGAAGCTGACACCTTCAATCATAAGGCGGCTGCAGGCTTTATCCATCTTTATGGCCTTGGTCTGAAAACATTCAGCGAGGTCAATCAAGGGAAATAAAATAACTATTCAGAACTATGCGCAGGTTTGGTGTTCCGGCCTGCGCTTTTTCTGAAAACCCCACCTCAACATGGACCTTCAGGGACGAGCGGCACAGCTTTTTGGCAACTTTACAGCTCTGAGAATGCCGGAGATAAACCTTTCCTTTGAAGAGTACAACAATCAGTCCTTACAGATTGCAAACATCCTTAAGCAACAAGGACTACGTCGCGGTGATATTGTTGCTGTTGTCTCGCCGAATTCTCCAGAACTTGTGCTTCTTTTAGCGGGAGTCCTTAAAGCGGGAATGATTGCTGCGCCACTCAACAACCGCTTTCCTGAACACCTCCTTAACGCTACGCTGGATAACCTTCAACCACAACTGGTTCTGTCTGATACAGCGAAGAAGTTTTTGCTCACCGGCATCAAAACGGAAACGGTTGCTTCGATTATAGAGAAAGCCACTAGTTGCCCAGTCCGGGAGGATTTTGAGCTCCCTGAACCAATGGAAAGGCCGGTAAGTATTATCCACACTTCGGCCAGCACCGGCATGGCAAAAGCTGCTGTGCACAGTCTGGCTAACCACTGGTACAGCGCTCTTGGCTCCAATGAGAATATTCCTTTCGGTACTGGTGATTGCTGGCTGCTTTCGCTGCCGCTTTACCACATTGGGGGGTATGCCATGCTATACCGTTCACTAATCACGGGCGGTGCAATTGCTGTTGGGCGTCCTGATGACCGCATTGCTCTCTCCATGCAGACGTTTCCTGTCACGCACCTCTCCCTGGTGCCGACCCAGCTTTACCGGCTCCTTGCCGACACGAAAAGCACTGAGCAGCTGCGCCGCCTGAAAGCAGTTCTGCTTGGCGGAAGTCCAGCTCCGAAATCGCTGATTGATGATGCCATCCTGCACAACATTCCTCTTTACCTCAGCTACGGTTCAACTGAGATGAGTACCCAGATTGCAACCTCTGCGGGGCCGATCAGCAGCTTGACGCAAAACAGTGGCCGGCTCCTGCCCTTCAGGGAGATCAAGTGTGCTTCGGATGGTGAACTTCTTGTAAAAGGTCCATGCCTTTTTAAGGGATATCTACGACAGGGTGTCATTCAGCATCAAACGGATAGTGACGGGTGGTTCCATACCGCCGATATCGGCATTGTAGAGAAGGATGGAACGGTTACGGTTCTTGGGCGAAAGGATAATATGTTTATTTCAGGTGGAGAAAATATTCATCCCGAGGAGATAGAAAAGACCTTGATGATGATTGATGGCATTCAGGCCGCTGTTGTTGTCCCGGTTCCTGATCGTGAGTATGGCCATCGTCCGGCTGCATTTATTCAGACTGATCTAGAGAATAAGCCCGATGACGATACCATCACTCAGATGATGAACACGATTGCGGGAAAGCTTAAGACACCAGTTTGTTATTATCGGGTAAACGAGTGGTCCACGTTGCCCGGGTCGCAAAAAATCGATAGGGCATGGTACAGAATGAGGGGTGAAAAACTCTTATCCTGAAAGATAGTGAGAAAGTTTACCTTCCGAAAGTGCTTCCGGATAGCAATAGTGTATAGCGTTTTATCGGGTCGAGTATTATTATTTTAGTACAATCAATCAAAATCGCGTAATTTTAAACAGAACGTTATATCGGCTTCCGAATCGAAAGAGAACATCAAGTATCGTTTTGGCCCCGAATTCAGGACTCTTTATCCCAACCAGAAATGTTATCACTGCCATGTCTCAAGAAAATGGAGTAGAAAATAAATCCACACAGCCCGATATTGCCGAAGTTGTACTCCTTGCTCCTGTACTTGCTCTTCCCTTGGCGCTTCCATTAGCTCTTCCGTTAGCTGTCCCCATTTTTTTTCACGCTGTACACGGGATTGGTGTCGGTGCTATCGGAGCTTTTGCTGCTAACCTGCTCTTTAACCCTAAAAGTCAGGAGCTGATTAAATCCTCCGGAGGGGCACTCAAAAAGATACTGCCTGATGCTGAGAACTCTTTTTCGGGAACAAGAGAATGAGGAGGATGCCTTTTCTTTACTCAGTGGCATGTTGCACAGCCTGCCTTTGTCCGCCAATGTAACTCTTCATCCGGCGCCTGATCAGTTTCTGAAGAATATGCAATGAGGTATACGTCTATACCTGTAGGTTTATGCATGAAATATCATTCATAAAAGCGCATTATAGCCATTTATGTATGGCATGTCACTCGTTTTTCAGATCCCGATGAATATTATTATATTTACATGAATTCCCATTCACTAAATCCTAATAATACTCATTATGACTGAGTTGTCATACAAGAACTGGTCTTCCATGAGTGACCTGGCTCTGACAGAACTCATCGGTGATTTTGTGAAGCATCACAGGTTGGAACAAAATAAAACACAGGATATGCTGGCGCATGCTGCAGGTATCAGCCGGTCCACGCTTAGCCTGCTCGAAAGAGGAAAGACGGTAACCCTGGCCACACTCATACAGGTACTCCGGGTATTAGACCAGCTGCAGGTAATGGATGTCTTTGCAGTGCAGCAAAGCATCAGTCCACTGGTTCTGGCCAAAATGGAGCGGGAGAAAAGAAAGAGGGCAAGAAATAAAAACTCAAACGATGTAGAAGGAAGTTATTGGTAACAATGAATACTGCATTCGTAAAACTATGGGGCGAGCGGGCAGGTGCTGTAGCCTGGGATGAGGTTACCGGTGTTGCCGCATTTGAGTATGAACCGGCATTTAAAAGTCGGGGTTGGGATATTGCGCCCTTACAGATGCCAGTCAATTCAAGCAAAAGAAGTTTCAGTTTTCCTGCATTGCAAAAAAAAGCCGACCCTGCATTGGATACGTTCAAAGGCTTGCCGGGGTTGCTGGCTGATGTGCTGCCCGACAGATATGGCAGTGAATTGATCCGGCTGTGGCTGGCTCAACAAGGCCGTCCGGTGGATAGTATGAATCCGGTGGAAATGCTTTGCTTTATCGGCAACAGGGGGATGGGAGCTCTGGAATTTGAGCCTGCAACTATGAAAGAAGGCAAAAGAGCATTCTCAATTGAAATAGAGAGCCTAGTCGATATTGCAAAAAAAATATTGTCAAAAAAAGAGGCGTTTACAACTAACCTGCAGGCGGATGAAGAAAAGCCGGTCATGGATATTTTACGCATAGGCACATCAGCCGGCGGTGCGCGACCGAAAGCAGTGATTGCCTTCAATGATAAAACCGGGAGCGTGAAATCGGGCCAGACTGATGCGCCCAAAGGGTTTGAGCATTGGCTGATCAAACTGGATGGTGTCAGTGATGTGCAGTTAGGTGCCAGCAAAGGATATGGAAGGGTTGAAATGGCTTACTACACAATGGCTGTTGCATGCGGCATTGAGATGATGCCGTCAAGGTTACTGGAAGAAAATGGAAGAGCGCATTTTATGACCAGGCGTTTTGACCGGGAAGGAGATTCAACCAGGCACCATATACAGACCGTTTGTGCCATGAAGCATTTTGATTACAATCTGGTAACCAGTTTCAGTTACGAGCAGCTTTTTCAAACTATGAGGGAACTCAAGCTGCCCTACCCCGCTGCTGAGCAGATGTTCCGGAGGATGGTGTTTAATGTGACAGCTCGCAATTGCGATGACCACACCAAAAACTTTGCATTCAGGCTTAAAAAAGATGGGAAATGGGAATTGGCACCAGCCTATGATATATGTCACGCCTACCAGCCCAATCACAAGTGGGTAAGCCAGCACGCCCTGAGCATAAACGGAAAACGAAAAGAAATCACGAAAGAAGATCTTCTGGTTATTGGAAAATCAATTAAAAACAAAAAAGCAGAAGCAGTGATTGACGAAATAAGTGATACGGTAAGCAAATGGAAAACTTTTGCTGACAAGGCTGAAGTATCGCCAAAACTGCGTGACGAAATAGACGCAACGTTGAGACCATTGAAATAATGAGATCGTCTGAATGTTAAATCAGGGCAGATTCCGAAACGCTGAAATACCCTCCTTTGCTTCCTATGATGACTTGTTCAATAACTTTCACATCCAGGAACTTCCCTACATCAGAAGCATGAGTTGTAACAGTTTTGTCAGCATTACTGGGTTATACATCGCCTGAAGGGTGATTGTGTGCAAGGATCACAGCCTGGGCATCTGCCAGTAAAGCACCCTTGAAAACTTTTCTGGGGTCTATAATTGTTGCATTGAGACTGCCTTTGCTGATCATCTCCATACCAATGACACGATTTCCTTCATCATCTTGACATAGTATTGAGGGATGAAGACAGGTTTTGCTGTTTTAGTAGCAATGGGAATGACAGGTTCTCGTGTCATGGTAGTGATTATCGAAGTTTGGAAGAAAAGTTTGTAGCAGAAATCTTCAGGCAGGGTATAGGCTTCCCATTGCTCAGTGATAAACCTATCTGACTGAAAAAATGCTTTCTGCTAGTAAATTATGGCGGGAGTGCCTTGTTACCTTCAATTAGTGGCGGTGGGTAATTGATGTGGGTTCAAGCTCTCGAATTTCTACCAAAAAAAATCAAGAAATTATTGACCCATTTATCTGTTTCTGATAACCGGCCATATTATGTACTATTAAAGTGTAATTAATTATACCCATTTTTATATTTGGTTACATGACTCTAACTGCATTCGTTGTACATAACCAGTACAATACTGTTTTAATAGCTTTTATATACATTACTAACACTTAATTTGAGGCGTTTTTGCGAAGTATCTATGTGATATGTTTTTACGTTCATAGATGGTTTAGATTGTTTTATTTATGCGGTTTTGATGTAAGTTTATTTGATTTCAGATAACTCTAAGATTTATCTTCATGGATATCACAATTAGGAGAAATGAGCGTTGCATTGTTGGACTTCCACGATGTGACTTTGTCTTTTCTTCAACACGCACTTGTTTTATCGCCTACGGCTTTGAGGAAAGTCAATTGGAGATGTCTCTCCTTAGAAAGCTCCTTCTTGAACGCTCCATCGAGACCATAGAAGCTGGTGGATCAATCGCGCTAGGACAAAACGCATTCTGTACTAAAATCTGCTCAAAAATTATCACAGCACAGTTTTGCATTATTCTTCTGAACAATTCTGAACATCATGGTCATGAAGTCCCAAATGCAAACGTAAATATGGAATACGGCCTAATGCTTGGTTTCAATAAATACGTCATTCCATTTCAGCGTTAATCTCAGAAGCTCCCCTTTAATGTTGCCGGATTAGATACAGTTAAGTATACTCAACGTACTTTTGAGAAACTCGCAATAGAAGCAATTGACCACGCGATAACAGCAACGCAGCAATCTTCAATCGAAACACTCTCACCGGATCAGAACTTGGGAACATTTCTTATGACAAAAGGCCTGCTTGTTTCTTCGATCTCTGATGTAGGCGAAAAAAACATCTTTGACTTAGGAAGCCCTTTGGGGTTCAACCTATTGCATGACTTTAGCGGTAACCACTATTTTTTCTTTGGCAATTTTACTATGCTTCGTACTGATTCAGTCCTCTGGCGATTGCAAATTCTCGAACAGATTCTTCGAGACCGAGCTTCGGCAGTACCCAGCCGAATTCAAGCTGGATTGGCATCGCCAGCCCAAGGCGAATTTGCTTTTGCGCTTCTTACAACCATGCAAGTTTGGGTGCTTGTTACTGGAGCTTTTGAGAAGGCAACAATACTTAAAGGTTTACATGATCTTGGTTATCTCCATACCGTTGAGATCTTTACTTTGGACGATGTGTCTACTGCTCTAGACAGTCTATCAGGTGCTTAACATTTACTTTGAAAACATTGTCCTCCGAATTACTGTCGTTGAAAAACTCTCAGAATAATATTGTGCTTACTTAAGGAGGAATAAATGAGCGTAGTTGAACCCCACACGTGGTATGAAAGCCAGCTTTTCTCTGCCCTGATTGCTGGGTTTGTGGCCTTGATTGTAACCTTATTGAATGCAGCTATTTTCAGCCCTAGACAAGAAGAACAGAAAAGAAAGGTTCAGTTAATTGACCGTGTTCTATCCGACATTTATGTACCTATTGACCTTCTTCTTATTGATCAATCTCTCTACCATCTTGTTGGTACCAATCGCGCGCTTCTCGAAAAGAACTTTCACCTTTTCAGCGCTGATATTCAAATGATACTTCTGGATGCTTTTGGCGCCTACGTCAAGGGGGCCTTTGGAGAACATGCAGAGGAAGTCTCAGACTCAAAGGAAAAGATCAAAGAATTGGAGCTGCGCTTGAAGTCACTTGTCAAGATTCAAATAAGAGAGCTTCGCAAAGAATTCATTAAACTCCATGGCTTCAATCGGTACGCATGAATGTTTGCCGCAACTGACACCTAATGGATCGTCTGCCTCAATCTGGCTTATAATTTTAAGAATTTTTGAAACAATAGCTTAGTGGTGTTGAAACAAGCATTCCAATTTCTAACAAAAAAAATTATTTCTGTAGTTTGAGCTTGTACAAACTGAAATTGATGGGGGGGAATGACAGAAACAAAAGGACAGTCGCTAGAACTCTTTTTTATAGATGGTAAGCCAGATGGTATGCTTACCGCCGAGGTCTTCAACTGGACTGGACACATTTTAATGACTCCCCGTACACAGATCAGCGAGGCATTAAAACGAAAAGAAGCTCGCTATACTGGAACCTACATACTGTTAGGAGAAAATCCAGATGGGCCATTAGCCTATATAGGGGAGGGCGAGGATATCAGCTATCGGATTAAGAACCATGATACTGCAAAAGATTGGTGGACAAGTGCTCTACTAATCACAACAGCCGGAAACAACCTCAATAAGGCTCATGTAAAATACCTCGAATCCCGCCTTATAGAAGAGGCTCGACGAATTGGCAAAATTCCTCTTGAAAACGGGACTATTCCTACTAGACCTTCCCTGTCAGAGGCCTCACAGGCAAATATGGAGGCATTTCTAGCTTATATCGTGATGATACTTCCCGCACTACGTATCGACTTTTTGCTGGCGAATACACGTCCTCAACAAAAAACAGTCAGACCCACTCAAGATCTTCAGGAGTATGGTGAGCCTGTTTTTGAACTGCTTACAAAAAAACACGGTATTAAAGCCACTG
>Ga0209697_10001545_pt1 | contig 35186 bp, 30 predicted proteins | sample AliMusrvi5mmetaG_FD_184115 | JGI IMG/M metagenome (GOLD analysis project Ga0209697, IMG submission 184115) | Freshwater lake bacterial and archeal communities from Alinen Mustajarvi, Finland, to study Microbial Dark Matter (Phase II) - Alinen... | ecosystem: Environmental > Aquatic > Freshwater... | reverse complement strand
GGCGGGAGGGTTGAACCCGAAAACGGCGATTGAGAAATTCTTTCAGAATGGAAAGCCCGGCCTCGGCCGCTTCGCTCCCTGCGTTGCATCCTCTACAGGAAACGCCGTTTTCGGATTCAACTCCATTATGCTGCAACCATGGCACCACGAAACCCTCTTGTTTTGATGCGGACGTTGCTGGCATTCGCGCCTATCTTTTCGCCGCCTGGATGATGTCCACCCAGATCGGAAGGGCGAGCGTGGCACCGTATCCGCCGGGGCGGATGGTGCGGGGTTGGTCGAAGCCGACCCAGACCCCGCAGGTGAGGCGCGGGTCGAACCCGAGAAACCAGGCATCGACAAAATTGTTGGTGGTGCCGGTCTTCCCGGCGGCGGTGCCGCGAAGCCCGAGGTCGCGGGCGCGCGCGGCGGTCCCCCGCTCGATGACCTCGCCGAGGAGATCTGCGGTCATTTTGGCGGTCGCGGGATCGAAGACTTTGATCCGCCCGCCTGTCGCCTTGTAAAGCAGGTGGCCGTCGGCATCGGTGACGCGATCGATCAGGTAAGGCTGGAGCTTGTACCCGCCGGCTGCGAAGACCGTGTAGGCCGCGGTGAGGTCTTTGAGATTGGTTTCGAAAGTGCCGAGGCACAGCGAGGGGTAGCGGGGAGGATCCTTGCAGAGCCCGGCGCGGATAATGCCGTCGGCCACGTTGTCGAGCCCGGCGCGCAGCCCGATGCGCACGCTCATCGTGTTCCGGGAATACACGAGCCCGTCACCCGCCGGACGGATCCCCAGATACGTGCCGTCGGAGTTCGCGGGATCATAGGCCCCGTAGCGGGAGGGGATTTCCCCGGGGCCGAACCTGCCGTCGTCCACCGGGTCCGAAGGCCTCAGACCTTTCTCGAACGCCGCCGCATAGACGAACGGCTTGACCGTCGAGCCGATCTGGCGGCGGCCGAAGAGCGCGCGGTGGAATTTGCTCCGGTCGTAGTCGCGCCCGCCCACGATCGCCCGGATCCCTCCGGTTTTGTTGTCCATCGCGAGCGCTGCCGCCTCGAGGTAGGGGACGGATTTTTCCGCGTCGAGGACCTTGCCCGTGAACGCGCCTGCGGGCTGGTGCGGGTAGCCGGGCTGGGACTCGATTTCGCGGAGCCGTCTGGTGACGGATTCCTCGGCGGTCTTCTGGAGGTCGCCGTCGATGGTGGAATAAATCTTGAGCCCGCCCGCATCCATCTGGCCCGGTTCGAGGACCATGTCGAGATCGCGGAGGATGGCGTCCATCGCCCAGTTGTCCTCGGGCGAAACGCGGGGCGACGAGGCGGTGACAAGTTCCTCGGCCTGCGATTCATCCCGCTGCGCCCGCGTGATGAGCCCGATGTCATACATCCTGCCGAGAACAACATTCCTCTCGCGTTCCGCCCCCTGCGGGTTGTTGAGAGGAGAAAAGCGGGTAGGGCTCCGGATCAGCCCGGCGAGCGTGGCCGCCTCGGGCAGGCTCAGCCGCGAGGCCGGCTTGCCGAAGTAGGTCTGGCTCGCCGCCTCGATCCCGTAGGTGCCGGAGCCGAAATAGATCCGGTTCATATACGCCTCGAGGATCTCCTCTTTCGTCAGCTCGGTTTCGATCCGGAACGCGAGCGCGGCCTCGACCAGCTTGCGGTGAAGGTTTTTTCCTCCGAGCGGAAAGCTGTTGCGGGCGAGCTGCTGGGTGATCGTGCTCGCCCCTTCGCGGAAGCCGCCGAGAAAGAGGTTCCGCACGACCGCCCGCGCGACCCCGACCGGATCCACCCCGTGGTGCTGGTAGAACCTCGTGTCCTCCCGGCTGATCAGCGCGTTGACAAAGTCGTTCGAGACCTTGTCAAACGGGACGACGATCCGGTTCTCGCCCGCCAGACGGCTGTAAAAATTTCCATGGTAATCGTAAACCACCGACCGTTGGTTCATCTCGTGGATCGTCCGCAGATCGAAACTCAGCGACCGGGCATAATAAATGAGCCCCGCCACCGTCCAGAGAAGCAGCGTCACCAGCCCGAGTTTCACCAGGGCTCCAAAGAACCTGTGCCGACGCTTCCGGGGCAGTGGTTTCTTCCGCTTCTTTGTTCGGGCTGGGATTCTCTTCGACACCTGCCGTCAGAGCGATTCGAGGACCGTTTGGACTTTCCCGAAATCGGGAAGATCTTTCGGGGTCGGCGTCTGCTCGCTGTAAACGATCTGCCCGGCGTCGTCGATGACGAACGCCGCGCGCGCCGAGGTGTCTCCGATTCCGGCGAGGCCCGGGAAGACGACGCCGTAGGCCTTGGTGACGGTCTTGTTCAGATCGCTGAGCAGTTTGATCGTGATGCCTTCCTTCTTCGCCCATGCCGCCTGCGCGAACGGGCTGTCCACGCTGATCCCGAGGACATCGGCCTTCAGGCCCTCATATTTCCCCAGCCCGGCGGTCACGTCGCACATCTCCTGCGTGCAGACGCTCGTGAACGCCAGCGGGAAAAACAGGAGGACCGTCGCCTGCTTGCCGAAATTCGAGGAGAGGGTTACATCCACGAGCCCGTCGGAGGTCATGGATTTGAGGGTGAAGTCCGGTGCTTTGGTGCCAATTTCGAGTGCCATGGTATTGTGGTGTGAACCTCAAAGATTGGCCCGATTCTCGGATCTGTCAATGCCCCGTGGAAGATCCCTGATCCGCGCGTAAGCGCTGATCAGGAGAAACACGTTCCGTGTTCCTCTACATTGCGCTTGGCTCCGATGCGCATGTAGCGGAATTCTGAAAGAATTTCGTTATCGACGTTCTCCCGAGGATGTCACTGCGCTCTCAGCCTTATGGGAAGCCGTCCCCAGTTCCTTTTCCATTTCTTACGCGCGGATTTGGGCACCCCTCTACTCCAGATCCGCGGAAGTGACGCTCTGCTGGGGGCGCGAGGCGAGGAGGTTGGCCTGTGCGATGACCCGCTCCGGGGATTCGTCGAACCGGTATCCGTGGCAGTTCGGGCAGGTGACGACCCTTGCGGCCACGACCGACTCGCAGCCCTCGCAGACTTTGAAGTTTTGCGGGGCCTCGACGATTTTTCTGGCTCTGGCCGCGCGGTCTTGGAGGTGGTCGGATGGTTTCACGGCGGGGGCGTCTGCTTGTTTGGAATATGAAGGAGGGATGTCATTTGATGACGCTGCGGCCAGCAAGCATACACCCTCTGGACATCGGTGGCGAACCTTTCATAGCGGGGCTGCGAAATTCCTGAGAAGCGCGACGGGATATTTTTGGAACAACAAGGGAGCTGCCGCCTCATTTTTCAGGAGCGATCCGGGAGGCAAGGTCCGGCCGCAATTGATCGAGCGTGATTTTGAGCTGTATCCTCATGTTCTTTTTCTCGCGGTCCGGCAACTTCTCGAAAAGGGCGAACAGCAACTCGGGATCTTGTTCCGCCAGCCTGTTCATGCAGCTTAAAAGGAACAGCGGAAAGTCCGGGCTCTGAGGCTGTTGGACCAACCATTTTTTGACCCCGTCAAAATCCTCGTCGCTCCACCGGTGAATGACCAAGGAGACGGCGAGATCGCGGTTTCTTCCGGCGGGAAGGCCCAACATGGACGGCAACAAGGATTTTGGATCTGCGAGCGTTGAGCGATTAAGAATGGCGACGAAAATTCCGGCCCTGCCGTCCTCCGGCAGGCCACCCGCCCACCGAACAGCGGCATCCGGGTCTTGCTTGCCCCAAGTCCACGCGATTCTTTCGAGCAATTCCTTCCGGTCTATTTCAGGTGACTGCATGGCAAGGAGTGCGGCCCTGGCCGGATCCACCTCCGCAGTGCCAAGGATGACGGTCCGGCGGGTGCCCTGGCCGTCCTTATCGTCAGGGAACCCCGAGGCCCACCGCCAGGCTTCTTCCGGCTGAACCTTCGCCCAATTCAGCGCGAGGGATTCCCGTGCCGAGTTTTTCGCTTTGCCGGAAGGGAGCTTCTCCCACGCATCCACTGTGGCAGCGGGGTCCCGCTTGGCGCAAATTTTGATGACCTCTGATGTCCGAATGTCCCGGCCTCGTGCAATTTCCTCTTGAAGCATCTGCAAGGCCGCATGCGGATCGCGCACGGCAACCAACGTCAGCAGTCCTCCCATCATCTGATCTCGCTCGGTGCCGGGCGGCTGTTTGTCCAGCCAGGTGCGGGCCGCTTTCCAGTCCGCCTCGGCCCATCCCCGGAAGGCGCTCTCGCGGCAGGCATCCCTCCATGTGTCCGTGCGAATTGCGTCGGCAAACCGGAGCGCCGCCTCCGGTGCCTGCTGCGCCCAGACAAAAAAGAGTTCCTGCAAAGCTTGGCCGGCATCCGTGCGCCTCTCGGACGCCAGCAGGGCCGTTGCTGTTTCCGCCATCTGCGCGTCGGGCACGGCCGATATTTCCTCCGCCATTTTCCACCGCTCATCGCGCAGGTATCCTCCGCTCGATGCCAGGTCCAGAAGGCGGTTCACGCGGGCATCGGTTTCGCCGCCGTTCGCGGCCAGGGCCAATCCCATGAAAACCGCCGTCAGCGCAAACCTTCTTGAGTTGCTCATGGCTATTCTCCCTCCTTGGTCCCGCAGCTAGAAGACCACGATGACCACCCGCGAACAAAGCCTTTCGTTGTGCTGCGGGGCAACTTCGGCAGCAGCTCCGGCCGCGCCCGCTTGATCGTGGTTCGCAGTTCACGCATCAAAAATGCCTCTCGCTGATCCTCGGGGATTTTCGCGAGAAGCGAGAGAAGGAGCTCGGGATCTTTTTTCGCGAGTGGCCGGGAGAGCCCCCAAAGAAAAACCAAGGAATCACGGCTTTGCGGCTGTTTCAGCAACCATGTTTTCGCCTCCTCGTAATTCTGTCCGCTCCAGAAATCCATGACGCGGGCGACGGCCCTGGCGCGATCCGTGCCCTCGGGCAGGCCCAGCAGAGGCTCCAGCAACGCGCGCTGGTTGGTGACGTTTGAGCGGTTGAGAACATTCAATATGGCCGCTGCTTTCACCTCATCCGGCAGGCCAAGCGCCCATTGGGCGGCGGCATCAGCGTCCTTTCCGGCCCATTCAAAAGCAAAACGGGGCAGCAGTCGTGACGAGATCGGCGGCTGCTTGGCCAGAGCCGCCGCGCGCTCCGGAAAAGTATCCAAGGCGCCGAGCAACACGCTTTCCTGCGCATCCGAGCGGTCTGTTTCCTCAGGCAGCGACGAGGCCCATCGCCACGCGTTTTCCGGCTGAACCTGTCCCCAATAACGGGCAATCGAGGTTCTGGCCGAGTTTTTTTCTCCTCCCGGCGGAAGCTTTTCCCACGCTTTGACCGATGCGTCCGGGTCTTGGCGCGCGCAGTTCGCAAAGATGTGCCATGTTCGCGGGCGTTGGCCCCGTGCGATTTCCTCAAGAAGAATCTGCAGCGCCGCCCTCGGGTCCCGCACGGCAACCGTCTCCATCAGGCTCGCCGCAAGAAGATCCTGCAACTGGCCGAGCGGTTGCTGGCCCATCCACGTCCGGGCGGCTTTCCAGTCCGACTCCGCCCACCCTCTAAAAGCCGTGCGACAACAGTTTTCCCGAAGGGATTTATCGGAAATTGAACCCGCAAACGCCATCGCCGCAACCGGGTCCTTCAGGCCCCAAACGAAACAAATCTCATCAAGGACCTCGGGGATGTCCTCCCGCCGTCCGGAGCCCAAGACGGCCTTTGCCATCTCGGCCAAATTTGCTTCGGGGATATTCCGGATTTCCCGCTGCATGGCCCGCCAGTCATTGCGCGAATACTCTCCGCTCGCCGCCAGGTCCAGAAGACGGGCGGCTTGATGATCCGGTTGATCTGCCTCTGTTCTCGAAATCGCAACCGCGCTGGCAACCGCCAGCAGAAGCCGCAGAAAAAACCTGAATCTTCCGGTCATTTTAGCAGGTCAGTTTTCGTCGTGGCCACCATGGCGCGAGCAAGAAATCATTGCAGGACGCCGAGCGAGCGGAGCTTTCCGTTTTGCAGGGCAAAGATCTCGCGGCTCACGGGGTAGTTCGACCCGAGGTAGCCGGAGATGATGTATTCGCCCATCTTGGCAAACGCCTGGTCCTGGCGCGAAAAGACGAGGAGCTGGGTGCGGTTCGGCAGGGCGACGAGCAGGTCCGGGCCAAGCGTTTCGGCGAATTTTTCCGCGAACCCCGGCGCGAGCACGCAGGAGGCGGTGAGGGGGTTCGCGGATTCGAGCACCGCGTATTGGATGACGCCGTTCTTGTCGCGGACGAACTGCGGTTTGATCGAAGCGAAGACCCCGGCGGCGGTCTGGATCGCCTCGGCGTCGATCTGCCTGCTGGCCATGTTCATGACGCGGTCGTGCCCGCCCTCGGCCGCGTAGATCTCGCCGTCTTTAACCCGCACGAGCGCTAGGATCGTGCGCTCCGAGCCGTCGATCTTCCGGCGCACTTTGTAGTCCATGAACGAGGGTTCGACCATCCACGCCCATTGTGTCCCGGCCGACGCGGGGCCGATTCCCAAAACGAGAAAAACGCATATCGCCCATTTGAGTTTTGCGAGCGCTCTGGTATGGATGCGGGGTGATTGCATTTCTCGAAGGGACTCTCGCGGAAGCGCTGCCGACCCAAATCGTCGTCAACGTCCACGGCATCGGATACCAGATCCTGATCCCGGTATCAAGCTATGAACGGCTTCCGCAGCCGGGCGCGCCGGTGAAAATCCTCACGCACCTCGCGGTCCGGGAGGACGCGCATGTGCTCTACGGGTTCCTCACGCCGGGCGAGCGCGACCTGTTCCGACTGCTCCTCCACCACGTCACCGGGGTCGGGCCGAAGATCGCTCTCGCCGTCCTCAGCGGGTTGCCGACCGAGATGTTCAAGGCCGCCGTGGTCGCGGGCGACACCGCCGCCATTTCCAAAATCAGCGGCGTCGGAAAGAAAACCGCAGAGCGGATCGTCCTCGAGTTGAAAGACAAGCTGGGCGTCGCGGCCGAGTGGGAAGCCTCGAGCGCGAAAAACGCCCCGAGCGAGGCGGACGTCCGGATGCACGACGCGGTCCTCGCCCTCATCTCGCTCGGCTACAAACAGGTGGAGGCGCACAAGGCGGTGCGGCGGGTTTTGGATTTGTCGGAATCCGCCCCGAGCGCGGAGGAGCTGATCCGCCAGGCGCTCAAGATCCTCACATGAGCCCGGAGGAGAGCGCCCGCGCCGTTCACGCCGCCCTGCCGGAAGCCGGGCTGTTTCACGAAAAGGACTGGAGGATCTCCCCTCGCCCGTTCCTCGTGGCCCCGGAACTGCACGAGGAAATCGAAAAGCTGGGCTACCGGCTTGTGCTCTTCCTCCGCGCCTGCGAGCAGCTCTACCGGCTCAGTTCCAATGGCCGCCAGCCCGCGTGGGTCGCCGATCTTCTTGACCGCGGCAAGCCGCCCGCGCTTGTGGAATACCAGCGGGAACACGGCATCGCGGGCGAAATCCCCAAAGTCATCCGCCCGGATCTCGTGCTCACGAACGACGGGTTCGCCATCGCCGAGATCGACAGCGTGCCGGGGGGGATCGGGCTCACCGCGTGGCTGAACAGGACCTACGCATCCCTCGGCCACCAGGTGCTCGGCGGGGCCGATGGCATGCTGCGGGGATTCGCCTCTATCCTGCCAGGGGGCGACATCGTCGTCTCCGAGGAGGCGGCGACATACCGGCCGGAAATGGAGTGGATGGCGGAAACCCTCAACGCGGAATTTTCCGAGCAGGGAAAATGGCGAGTCCTGGACGCGGCCACGCGCGGTGGCTGGCAGCGGAATATCTACCGGTTTTTCGAGCTGTTCGACCTCCAGAATGTTCCGGCTGCGGCCGCGCTCATGCAATCTGCGGCCGACGGAAATATTTCCGTCACCCCGCCGTTCAAGCCTGCCCTCGAGGAGAAGCTCTGGTTCGCGCTCTTCTGGCTCAAGCCCCTCGAAGAATTCTGGCGGCGGGAACTCGGCGAGCGAGCGCAGAAAGCCCTCCAGCGCGTCATCCCCTACTCATGGCTCGTGGATCCTGAGCCGCTTCCGCGCCACGCCGTGCTCCCGCGTCTCGAGGCCCACACGTGGGGCGAAGTCGCCCGCTTCAGCCAAAAGCAACGCCGCTTCATCCTCAAGATCAGCGGGTTTTCCGAGCATGCCTGGGGATCGAGAGGTGTCGTGGTCGCCTCCGACCTGCCGCAGAAAGACTGGCAGGCCGAGCTGGAAAATGCCCTCGCGGATTTCGGGCGCCGGCCGCATATTCTCCAGGACTTCCATCCTGGCCGGCTCGTCGAGGAATCGTTCTGGACGCCGGAGCAAAGCGTGCTTGCCCCGATGCGCGGCAGGGTGCGGCTGTGCCCGTATTATTTCGTCGGCGAAAAATCCGTTTCCTGCGGAGGCGCCCTGGCGACGATCTGCCCGGACGACAAAAAACTCCTCCACGGAATGCGCGACGCCATCCTCGCGCCGGCGGGGCTGCGGTATTAAGGAAAACAAGCTCGCGCAAAGGCCGCAAAGCACGCAAAGGTCAGACATGAAGGAGAACGGAATCGCTCAAGCTGTCGGACACATCAGGGCGAACGCATCAAAATGCGCGTGCGAATCGCTTCCTTCTGGGGAGCATACCCGTCCCGGGTGTGGTTTCCGGCGTCCCCGCCGGAAAATCGGCTCGGCGGGACGCCAACCCGGACACGCGGGACGCGTGTGCTCCCCAGCAAAAGAGGCTCACTTTTCGTTCTCTCGGCAATGACCACCCTGCGCGCCCGCATCGTTTATCCGGTTTCCTCTCCGGCGATCGAGGGCGGGATGGCCGGCGTCGAGCGGGGGAAAATTGTCGCCTTGGGCAAGTGGGACGGCCGGGAGGCGACGGACCTCGGTGATGTGATCCTGATGCCGGGGCTCACCAACGCGCACTGCCACCTCGATTACTCGGTCATGCGCGGGGCCATCCTCTCGAACAGGAGTTTCTCGCACTGGGTCCAGAGGATCAACGTGCTCAAGCGCACGCTCTCCGACGCGGACTACCTCGCGTCTATCCAAAGCGGCTTCGACGAGCTGCTCCGGCACGGGACAACCAGCGTCTTCAACATCGAATCTTTCCCCGAGCTGATGGTCAAGATGCCCCCGCCGCCGATCCGCACCTGGTGGTTTTACGAGATGATGGACGTGCGGAACCGCATCCACACCGAGGATGTCGTGGCCGGAGCCCTGAGCTTTTTCGAAAAACGCTCGGGCTGGCCGGGGGGATTCGGCCTGTCCCCGCACGCGCCCTACACCACCTCGCCGGAGCTTTACCGCCTGGCGCGGTTTTGCTGCGAAAAATACGGCATGCCGTTCATGACCCACCTGGCGGAGTCGGACGAGGAATTCGAGATGTTCCGGAACGCCCGCGGACCGCTGCACGGTTTTCTGAAAGGCCTGGGACGTCCGATGTCCGATACCGGCGGCCTCACCCCGGCGGCATGGCTGCTGGCGGATAACGCGCTGCCCGACGGGTCGTTGCTCACGCACATGAACTTCCTCGCGGAGGAAGACTGGCCGCTTCTTCGCGGGAAGCGGTTCTCGATCCTGCACTGCCCGTGCTGCCACGAATATTTCGAGCGAGGGCCGTTCCCGCTCGAACGCTTTCTGCGCGAGGGCTTCAACGTCTGCCTCGGGACCGACAGCCTCGCCAGCAACCGCTCGCTCAACATGTTCGCCGAAATGCGCTGCGCGGCCCGCAGGCACCCCGGCGTCGCCCCGGAGAAAATTCTCGGGATGGCCACCGTCAATCCCGCGAGAGCCATCGGCATGGGCGGGCGGCTCGGCGAGATCTGCACGGGGGCCGAAGCCGATCTGATCGCCGTCCCGTTCACCGGGCGGACGGACAAGATCCACGAGGCCATCCTCGCGCATCCCGGCCCCGTGGATTGGATGATGGTCGGAGGCCAAGGAAAACGGTGTGGCTGACGAACCTCGCCGCAACGTTCAGTGGCTTGGGAAATAGGGATTGCAAATCGGCGCCACACGGACCGCCAACTTGAACGATTGGATCATAACCCGGCCAGAATCGCGTTGAATGTCGGGCTCGGGCGCATGGCGGCGGAGGCGAGGTCGTCGTCGGGTAGGTAGTAGCCGCCGATATCGGCCGGATGGCCTTGGACGGCGAGGAGCTCGGCGGCGATTTTTTGTTCGTTTGCGGCGAGTTGTTCGGCGATCGGGGTGAAGATGGCTTTCAATTCCGCGTCCTTGTCTTGGGCGGCGAGGGCCTGGGCCCAATACATGGCGAGGTAGAAGTGGCTGCCGCGGTTGTCGGTGGTGCCGAGTTTGCGTCCGGGCGAGCGGTCGTTTTCGAGGAATTTGCCGGTGGCGGCGTCGAGCGTGTCGGCGAGGATTTTGGCTTTCGGGATATGGAACGTTTCGGCGATGTGTTCGAGCGACGGGGAGAGGGCGAAGAACTCGCCGAGCGAATCCCAGCGGAGGTAGTTTTCCGCGACGAACTGCTGGACGTGTTTCGGGGCGGAGCCGCCGGCCCCGGTCTCGAAGAGCCCGCCGCCGTTCATGAGCGGGACGATCGAGAGCATCTTCGCGCTCGTGCCGAGCTCGAGGATCGGAAAGAGGTCGGTCAAATAGTCGCGGAGGACGTTGCCGGTGACCGAGATCGTGTCCTTGCCTTCCACCATGCGTTCGAGGCTGAGCTGGCAGGCCTCGGCCGGCGGGAGGATCCGGATGTCGAGGCCGGACGTGTCGTGACCTTTGAGGTAAGTTTTTACCTTGGCGATGACCTGCGCGTCGTGGGCGCGGTTTTCGTCGAGCCAGAAGATGGCGGGCGTGTCCGTGGCGCGGGCGCGGGCGACCGCCAGCTTCACCCAATCGCGGATCGGGGCGTCCTTCGCCTGGCAGGCGCGCCAGATGTCGCCCTGCTCGACCTGATGCTCGATCAGAGTTTTCAGTTTACAGTTTACAGTTTTCAGTTCAACGACGCGGACGGTCCCGTCCGCCGGGATCTCGAAGGTTTTATTGTGCGAGCCGTATTCCTCGGCGGCCTGGGCCATGAGCCCGACATTCGAGGCTGAGCCGATCGTGCGGGGGTCGAGAGCGCCGTGCTTTTTGCAGAAGTCGATCGTCGTCCGGTAAATTCCGGCGTAGCTGCTGTCGGGGATGACGGCGAGGGTGTCCTGCGCCTTGCCATCGGCGTTCCACATCTGGCCGGACGTGCGGATCATGGCGGGCATCGAGGCATCGACGATGATGTCGCTCGGGATGTGGAGGTTGGTGATGCCTTTGTCGGAATTTACCATCGCGAGCGCCGGGCGGCCGGCATAGACGGCTTTGATGTCGGCTTCGATCTCGGCCCTCTTGCCGGCGGGGAGCGTCTGGATCTTGGCGAGGAAATCTCCGAAGCCGTTGTTGAAGTCCACCCCGAGGTCCTTGATGACGCCGGCATGTTTCGCGATGAGGTCTTTGAAGAAAACCTTCACGGCATGGCCGAAGATGATCGGGTCCGAGACCTTCATCATCGTGGCTTTGAGGTGGACGGAAAAAAGCACGCCGTCCGCCTTGGCCTTGGCGATTTCCTTTTCGAGGAACGCGACGAGCGCCTTCCTGCTCAGGAACGTGCCGTCGAGGATCTCGCCGGCTTGGAGCGGGAGCTTGTCCTTGAGGACGGTGACCGCTCCGTCCTTCGCGACGAATTCGATTTTGACGTTTGTCGCCTCGGGGACGGTCACGGATATTTCGTTTGAGAAAAAGTCGTCCTTGCCCATCGTGGCGACGGTGGTTTTGGAATCGGCCGACCATTTGCCCATCGAGTGCGGGTGCTTGCGGGCGTAATCCTTGACCGCCTTTGGCGCGCGGCGGTCGGAATTTCCCTCGCGGAGGACCGGGTTCACGGCGCTGCCCATGACTTTTCCGTAGCGGGCTTTGATTTCCTGTTCGGCATCGGTTTTCGGGGCCTCGGGATAATCGGGGAGCTTGTAACCTTTTTTCTGGAGTTCGGCGACGGCCGCCTTGAGCTGCGGGACGGACGCGCTGATATTCGGCAGCTTGATGATGTTCGCCTCGGGCTGGAGCGTGAGGGCGCCGAGCTCGGCGAGCGCGTCGCCGGTCTTTTGGTCATCGGAGAGGAAATCGGAGAAATTGGCGATGATCCGTCCGGCGAGCGAGATGTCGCGGGCTTCCACCGAGATCCCGGCGTGCTTCGTGAAGGCCTGGATGATCGGCAGCAGCGAGAAGGTGGCGAGCGCCGGTGCCTCGTCTGTCTTGGTGTAGATGATGGTCGGAAGCTTGGGCATGGCAGCGGATTTGTTGCCTGCCATTTAAGGCATCGGCCCTGCGGGGTCAAACCTCGAAACGGAGCCTACTCCATTGGAAAGACGGGGTTTGCTGCGTAGAAACCATACAGTGGCACTTATTTCGCCTCGGTGAACTTCATGCTCTTGAGCACTTTTTCCAGAACGTCTCTGTCCTCGGATGAAATCGTCTGTGTGGTTACCATGGTGAGACTGGCCGCGTGGTTGTCATCCACTTTTACTAGGATCAGCGTTACGTTCACCTCTTCGCCTTGGGGATTTTTCGTCGTCCCAATGTAAGCCGTTCCCATTCTCCCCGCAATTTCCACATCCTGCCTCCTGTTGCTGTCGTCAATCTTGGCACCATTGAAAATGGCTCTATACAGAACGTCCAAAGCTTTGTGCGGGTCACCCGAAAGGAGTCTTGCGCTTTTCGGGTCCTGTATCATGGACAGCGAGAGGGCACAGGATTCGTTGGCAGCCGTCACGCGCAGGTTGCCTGCCTCGTCGGGCGCATTCTTCCAGTCACCGGGAACGGTGAAAATGAAGGCGGGATCATTTTCCTTCGGAAACTTCACGTCCTTCGCATGGACGAGATTGGCGACAGGAAATGCCATGCCCAATGCGGCGATTAACACGGAGAGCCGTGCCACTTTCATAACCAGGATGGTAATCTTGTCGTTGGAGCTGGAGCAATCATGTTTTTGAGCCTGCTGAGCACTTTTCATCCACACAGCAGAATGAAGAACCGAAGGTGCGGAATTCCTCAGCCTGGGGCAAAGCCCGAGGGAGCGGGATATCCAAACGCAAAACCCTGAAATGGCGCAATATCTCCACCCCGGCGAGTTCGCCGCTACAGGGCTTGTCGCTTGCTTTTATGAGGTTCCCACGGCGTTGCCCTTGGGTAAGGGATCTCGGGTTCAGTCATACTGGATATATTTCGCGTTGACGTTCGCGCTTCATTTTTGTCATTCTCGCAAAATGGAAAGTCGGGATGTCGGGAGACTTCGGTTTCTTGCGGCGGCACACGCTCGCGACGCGGTTCTCTTGTCTAGTTCCAGTCCTGCGTTGGCGAGATCGTTGACTTTCATCTTCAAGTTTGGGTGCGCCCTGAGCGCGTGGTTGTGCCTGAAGCTTCCGGGGTGGCTGGTGTTTGCCTTGAATACGCCGGTTCGTGATATCCGATCCCCAAACAACGGCAGGGTTTTCGCAAGAAAAGGGTTGACGCGGTCCACGATAGCGACGCGAACCCTCTCAAGGCGGACGGTGGTCACAGTGGCGATACTCCTGACTTGCGCCTGGCACACACGCATGGCAATAGCTCAGGATGTGGGCAATCCGTCGGGGCGGCAGTATATGAGCTGGGGGCCGCTCCCGGATGGTTGGAGTGCTCATTGCTTTAAAATAATAAATGGCGCGATAGAACCAATCGCGGCACCCTCAAAAGGCCGAGTGTTCCCGAGCTATTTTCCACAAGGTTTAGCTGTAGCTACTTTTGACTTTGGTGATTTACCGGACGGCTGTAGTGTCTATGTAGATTCGACATCTCGGTCGTCGTTAGACGAGGTACTACAATCTAATATCGGGCCCGACTGTCCAATTCTTATTCCGACTCATGAGACTCGTTTCCATGGGTATCGCGCCTTCGAAATCGAATGGCGCGAACAATTAAATTTTGGATTGGACTTTTATAGAACACAGAAAGGTGGCATACTATTTCACGAATTTTTTCATAGGTGGGTGATCGAGGTAGATGCCGTAAATCATTATTGGATATGTATAACTGCGGTTTTTGCTGGCATTGGTAACTATGCTGAGGCGTTTGAACATGCTATGGCCTCGAAGCCAGCTGTCATGAAAAATGTTGAAGCGCTGATCGATACATTTAAATTCGGCGTGACTGGAGATGGGGCATCAACGGACCAGACATCAACAAAAGTTGTCGTCGGGACTGGCACCGGGAGTGAAGACGTCGTTGCAGCGGTGGCAAAAGCGATTGCGGCATTGGTGGTCACAGCACTTGCTGTTAAAGCCGTTGCTGTTGGGCTCGGCAAGGTCTTGAATAGCGGAAAACCGAAGCCGCCGGAAGAGCCGTCAAAGAAGAAGCCCGACCCGGGTCCCGTGGGGTATATCCTCCAGATCAGTGCCGATTGCATCAAACTGGACTCGCAGGCATCGCAGTCCTTCTCAGCCAGAGTTTTAGCGGTCAACGCGCAAGGCGGATACGCCCCCGCTTCGGATGTTGCCATCCAGATCCTTGCGCCTCCGGACGCGGGCTTCCTCAGCGTAACCCCTTCCGCGGGCAGCGGACAGCTCCAGGCTACATTGAGCCTGGCGCAGCCGCCCACGACCAGTGAGGTCGAGTTGCAGGTCTACGCCGCTACCAAAGGGGGAGGCAAGACGGCAAAGGTCAGGGTGCTTTGCGAATCCCAGTTCGCAGCCTACGTCAACGGGGCCAAGCAGGCGTCGGCTCGGTATGACACAGCGACTAAGTCGTGGAAATTCTTCGACGTGATCGCGGGGTTCTGGTTCGGTGGAGATAAGACGCCGGTCAAACCGGGCTTCGATTACGCCTTACCCAGTCCCCCGTTCACTGCCGTGCCGGACATCCTCGCACTGGACGAGCCGGTTTACTCGGACGACCAAGGGCGGCTGATCTACAAATTCAGCCTGAAGCCGGGGATTGACCTTGAGCAGGAGTTCGGCCCGGACCTGAAGACGCAACACAATGGGCAGGTCCATGTCAAGGTTCAGGTCGTTGACCAGAAGAGCGGACAGACCTGGCAGGACGAGATTGTTTACAAGATCACGCCGGAACTGGTTCCCATGGCATGGTGCTTTGGCAAGGATGTGAAAGAACGAGATGAGACGAGACAGTATCGTGACGGGTTACTTGACGAATATCAGATTGTGGCCGATGGCAAGGATGAATTGAAGGTCGCAATGATTTTCGTCCCCAGCCACAAGGTCGAAGATCGCACCGATCCGACCCAATATCTGGACAAGGCAATTGAAGGCATAAAGATTGACAAGATCGACCTGGTCGGCGAGGGCAGTCAGCAATTCACGGCCGAGGAGGAATCGGAGTGCACAACGATCAATGAACTGACGATCAAGTCAAAGAGTCTCATTCTCTTGACTCCGGCGGCGGATCATCTACGGCCAGCGTTGATCGTCGAGGGGTCATTGACGGGGCCGCAGGCTGGGCAGTTTGAGCCAAGCGGTATATCCTTCCGTATAGATCTGAAAGTGTTGCCGGTCTTTATGAAACTACTCGTCCTGCCCGGATGTCACCCGGGCACTTCGCTGGCGGTGTTCTACACGGGTACGGTATCACCGAATGGTGAACCGAGCCCATTGTCTGGCACCAAGGCTCGGATCGAGACGATCTGCTATGGCAGCCCGTGGTTGAGCGTCGATGAGCCGGTGGACGGGATAACCAATCCGCACGGCGTTGCCAAATGGACGGTCCGATATCACAACATGACCTGGAAGAACAAGACCGAGGCCAATTTCAAAGTGCGAGTTGGCATCACCGACCCGGACGACCCGCCATTCCAAGCGACGGCCGTGACAATTGACGTGAACGCCAACGGCGCGAAATATTTAGAGGCATTTGGTCAGGCGGCCCCGACATTGGATCTCTCACATCCCTTTCTCAGATATATCCCTGTCCACCCGGATTTTCTGTACGGACCCATCAACAACGTGCTTTCATTCGTCAGCGAACGATTTGGGCCCTACACTTGCGGAGATCTGCGCGACAAAATCTGGAAATGGACATTTTCTCGACGGCATTCCTACGACCCCGATTTGGCAGCGAGTATGAATGGATTGGACTTCTTCAAGTACTGGCTTAAGCCACTGCACGTGTTTTTCGGATTTACCCTCGCTGGAACAGAAGATCCCTATTTTATTGATCCGTGGTGGCGGGAGATATACGAACCGGATGAGGCCATCAAGACATGGACCAAGGAGTTGGAGTATCTGGCCGGAACTTGTGCCGTATCAACATTGGTGCTTGCCCATTTCGTCTGCTCGTGCGGGATTGCCGTCGGCGGGGTTGCCCTCACCATGCCTGAAGCCACCGCGCTAGTAGCAAAATTGTTTGCTGTAACCGGTGCTGTAGGCGAACCTGTACTCGAATACAAAGGGGTTGGATTCCGAGTCGGCAAGGACGATGGTTTAGGTTGGTTGGTCAATGGAAAATACTCGGACGCTCCGGCGTGTTGGGGTGATGATTTCTTTTTGCCACTAACGAAGTCGGGAACGTCTAAAATAGGAGGCCCTCCAGATTACCGACAGAACTGCCGCGGACACGTGGAGGGCCTTGAGCCATGGTAGAGAAAATCATCTCGGCTATAGAGATAGATAAACCCGTGGCTTTGGTCGTAACCGAGGATGAGGGTATGGCACTCGGCGGGCTCTCGGAGGCGATGGCAGCCTGGCACTCTGGCGACATGCCTTCCGCAACTACAGTGCATGCGGGACTGGAGGCCGTCGGCCGTATCACTGAACAGACTCAGCCCGTCGGTGCCTCAACTGCCGCTTCGGACTGGACAGCCTCCTTGCAGCGGTTGCCGGATGGTTCCGCATTCGTCTCCCTCGTGGGTGGGCAACACACACTCGCGCTATGGCAGGATGCCGCCGGCCGGTTTTGCTCGGGGACCTGGATAGACGAGATTGCCGGTGCGGCAGTAGTCCTAACAGTGAAACCTGCGGGTCAACTTCAGGGCTGCGTCAATGGCGCTATGGTCGATTTACCCGGTGGCATAACTCCGTCAGGCTGGACAGACGAACCGACGACCGTCCCGCTAGGCAGGAAATTGGAGACGCTAAAAACCTTGGGGTTGTCATCTGTGTTCGACCTCGTGCCAAAGGCCAGCGACGTTCTAAAGTCGCATCCCTCACCGACACCTTCTGGAGGCCGCCGCCCCATACCCATACCGATGGCTTCGGCTGAGAACGTGCCGACAGATCCGAAACTTCCTGTTCCCAAGCTGCCGCAACACGTGCCGAACATGGCCGCCTTCTGCAGCCAATGCAGCAATCCACTTCGCCCCGGTGCTCGATTCTGCGCCAAGTGCGGCACACCGGTGGGACAGCGGGTTTGTGCCAGTTGTGGAGAACCGGTTTCTCCCGGCGCGAAGTTTTGCAAGAGTTGCGGAGCAAACTTGAAGTAAGCTTTTTTACGATTGATCAGTTCACCTCGGAGAATAAACATGAGCACCACATCTCGATTTTGCGAACAGTGCGGCACTGCGTTGGAGGCCGATGCCTTATTTTGTCAGGCCTGCGGGCATAAGACGGAGGAACCCGGCGGTGCGTCTCCCGCACCGACTTCGCCTGCGCTCCAGCCGCAACCGACTTGGATCACGGTCCAAGATGCGCCGGCAGGCAACCCGGTACCCGAGGCGCCGACTAAAAGCGGATCTGAATCGAAAACTACTGCGATCTTGCCCGGCTTGGGTGCCGAGGTGAGGAAGGGGGCCGTTGGTCTTGTCAGAAAGCTCCTGCTCGCCGGGCTTTCGCTGTTGTTTGTCTTGGCGGTGGCCAACTTCCAGTTTCTATACCGTGCAATGTTAACCCACATTCCGTTCCAGAACAATAGGGCGAAAGGCGGCACTGCAGCACCGCAAACGACGTATGCCGCTCCGCCTGCTGCTGTAAAAAGTAACATGCCCGCACAGGCTACCCCGCCTGCACAGCCTCCGGGCAACAACAAGGAGGCAGCAGAGTGCGTGGAGCAAGGCGATAAACTCCAAAAGCAGAAGGATTACGACGGTGCCATTGCGCAATACGATCGCGCCATCGAACTCGATCCTAATAACGCCGTTGCCTACAGTAACCGCGGCATTGCCAAGGGCACCAAGAACGATACCGACGGAGCCATTGCGGACTTCACCAGCGCTATCAAGATCAACCCGAAACTCGCCATGGCCTACAGATGCCGCGGCGTTGCCAGGAAACTCAATGGGGATCTCGATGGAGCCATTGCGGACTTCACCAGCGCTATCGAGATCAACCCGAAATTTGCCTTAGCCTACAGAGGCCGCGGCGATACCAAACTCTCCAAGAAGGATTACATCGCAGCCATTGCGGACTTCACCCGCGCCATCGAACTCAATCCAAAATACGCCGATGCCTACAACGACCGCGGCGTTGCCAAGAAACACAATGGGGATCTCGATGGAGCCATTGCGGACTTCACCAGTGCTATCGAGATCAATCCTAAGAACGCCAGAGCCTATAACAACCGTGGTGATGCCAGGAAGGCCAAGGGATGGGCCAGCGGTGCCCTTGCTGACTATAACACGGCCAATGAGATCAACAAGGGACACGCCGATGCTCCAAGAAACCCGGATACTGCCAAAGAGCCAGAGGGGGATATGGGCGGGGGCGCTCCAAACACCGCCAGCGGAAGCGCGGGTCCGAGCGCCGGTTTCCAGTTGAGCCAGGACAACACTTGTATCTCGCCGGACAAAACGGTGAGCGTGGAACAATACTCGAAGAACACCGACGATGGATATTTGTGGGAAATGTGGACTTTTGACCGGAATCACGGCAACGGTTCGCTCCTGAACGCGGGCGAAACGCTGCCCTACAGCGCGGGCTTCCGCTTCACCAATGACAGCCAGTGGCTGGTGCGAATGCAGAAATTGGGATCGGGATGGCAGACCCTTTACTTATACCACCACCGTGGCGACCGGTTTGAACCTGCAACGGCGAAGCCGCTGGGAGATCTGGCCTGGGATTACTTCCTGGGGCTGCCCGAGCATGGGGCCTTTGTGCCGGCTTCCATGCACAACCAGGTGATTCTGGTCAAGGGGCTCGAGGATAACTACCGTTCGATCAACAGCCAATGGCCCGAGAACCGCTATCTCGTGATCAGCCTCTCCGCATCTGGTGCCAGTGACGACGGGCGCATCGATGCATGGCGTTGTGTGTATGACCTTCAGCAGAAAGCGTTCTCAGTTCCCGATGACTTCAAGGAGTCCAACCGGCAAACGATCCGACTGCCAAACAAGTAAGGGGAACCGCACAGCGGACCCCCAACCGCACTCCGGTTTTGGAAATCAAGGGCGGCTTGCTCGGAATGTTCGGTTAAGGCGCTTTCTTTCGATAACCTGAAAACGAAAAGATACTCCTTTCAACCAGAAGATCATGAATACTCAAGATTCTCTCCACTGCGGCGACACGCTGGAAGCCTGTTCGCGGTTGTGTGGCATATGCAGTTTTCCGGCGGTCCGACATCAATCCCTCATTCCCCGATATTCTCCGACGAAAGTCCTCATTTTTCTTCTTGTCGTGTCTGCTTTCAACCCGGTCATGGCGATGATTCATACATTGCCTTTTCCAACCCTGGTGAAAGAGGCGGACTTAATCGTGATCGCCAGGGTCGCCGACAAAGTTCCGATTCCCCAAGGCGAACAAAAGTATCCGCAGTTAAAGAATGTCCTGGTCATCGAGCAAGTCCTGAAAGGAACACGAAGGCAAAACGAACCGATCGCGATCTTGACCGTGGACACGCGCGGAAAATGGAAGGAGGACGCCGTCACCTTTCCAAACAAAGGGCAGCGCGTTGTCCTTTTTCTGTCGGGAAGCGGGGATTCCCTGCGGATCGTCAACGGCATCCAGGGAGTCTGGCCGCTGGAAGACGGGACCGACAAAACATTGGGCATGGGATTTCGCTATTCGATCAGGCAGATTGAAGAAGAGATTGCTGGATCGAGGGGCCGCCAGAGTACGCCGAAAGGCAACCGGTAACCCGGCCTTGGCGAACCATGACGGAAAGATCCTCCTCGCATGCCCTCCGCACCGCCTGTCGGGGCGAAACCTGAAACGCCCGCACAGGCTGCCCCGCCCGCACAGGCTCCGGGCAACAACAAGGGGGCGTCAGACTGCGTGAAGCGAGGCGATGAACTCCAAAAGCAGAAGGATTACGACGGTGCCATAGCGCAATACAACCGCGCCATCGAATTGGATCCGAATGCCGCTGACGAATACAGACACCGCGGCGTTGCCAAGAACAATCAAGGGCGCAATCGCTTCCGCCAGAAATCGTCCAACACAGTGGCTGGAAAATCGGCTGGAAACCTCTTGCGAATAACCCTGACCTGCTCGTCGGTAGGAACATCAGACCCGCTCAAGTCAAAGACGAACTTCCACTCTCCATTGATGCGCTTGAGGCAGGTGGTATAGACGATGTCTCCTCCAATCTCCACCGGGATGTTGGAACCGTCCGCGTTTACTGGAAACCCTTCGAATCCGGCATAATCGCCGTCAACGCGAAGAAAATCGACCTTGAAAAGAAAAGGGATTTTCAGAAGTTTGGGGTTGTCTTTTCGGACATACACGCGCATGGCATCGCAGATTGCCTTGCGTTCGGGGGAACCGGGCGCTGGCGTGTAAGGTTTTGCCAACAGCGCCCCTGCGCTCAACAACAACACAATCGCCGTCAATCTTGTTTTCATACCATGGGGTGTCGCTCGAAAGAGGCTTGTGTTTCTTGCTTGGTTCGTCAATGCGATTTGACGGATTTGCTGACACGAATCCACTCGCAGGGGCAGACCGCATCCCCTTTTTGCCGTCGATCTGTCACGAAAACAGGCTTGCTTCACAGGTTCTAATCCCCTGTCTGGCAGACACTCCGCCCGGTTGCCGCGAGGAACGGCTTGATCATTTCGGCGAGTTCCTTGAAGGCGGCGAAATCCACCTGCTGCTGGCCGTCGCTCATGGCCTCGGCGGGGTTCGGGTGGACTTCGACGAGCAGGCCGTCCGCTCTGAGGGCGACGGCGCCACAGCAGAGCGCGAGGACGAGGTCGGAGCGCCCGCACCCTTGGCTCGGGTCCACGATCACGGGCAGGTGGGATTCTTTTTTGGCGGCGGCGACCGCCGCGAGGTCGAGCGTGTTACGGGTATAGGTCTCGAATGTCCTGATGCCGCGTTCGCAGAGCAGGACGTCCGGGTTTCCATGGGCCAGGACATACTCCGCCGCCAGCAGCCATTCTTCGATCTTCTCGCTCATCCCGCGTTTGAGGAGGACGGGCTTGCCGGATTTCGCGCACTCGATGAGGAGCTGGAAATTCTGCGCGTTGCGGGCGCCGATCTGGAGGATGTCCGCGGAGGCGGCGACATGCTCGACATCGCGCTCGCTGAGGACCTCGGTGATGATTTTCAGGCCGGTTTCCTTCCGGGCGAGTTCCAAGAGGCGCAGCCCTTCTTTGCCGAGGCCCTGGAATTCATACGGCGAGGTGCGGGGCTTGTAGGCGCCGCCTCGGAGAACAGTGGCCCCGGCCGCCTTGACGGCGCGTGCGGTGGAGAGAAGTTGCTCCTCGTTCTCGACCGAGCACGGCCCCGCCATGAGGACGAAATGGCCCCCGCCGATTTTCACGCCATCCACATCGACCACGGTGTCCGCAGGATGGGATTCGCGGCTTGCGAGCTGGTAGCGTTTCTGGACCCGCAGGACACTTTCCACCTGCGGCAGGGCGGTGAGCGACTCGAGATTTTGGTGGGTCCGCTCGTCCCCGATCGCGGCAATGACGGTCTGGGTGGCCCCAAAAATCGGGGCGGGCTCGTAGCCGAGTTTGGCGACCTCGGCGATGACCTCGTCAACCGAGGCCTTGGGCGTGTGGGGACGGAGAACAATAATCATGGTGTCCCGCCAGTGAAGAGGATCGGCATCCGATGAGCAAACAATTCGTGCTGGGCATCGGGCGCATCTCCGATAAGTGCAAACCAAAGGAGCGCGGGCATCCTGCCCGCTTTGGCAACCATGCGGGCGAGACGCCCACGCACCTTTCAAGAGGCGTCTTTGCACTGATCGGAGATGCGCCCGGGCATAACGCACAGGCAATTCCTGCTGGAATACGGGGGCGGGTCCGGGTTATGCTCTCCCTAGCAAATGAGAACCTTTCTGATCCTGCTCCTCTCGCTCGCAGCCCTCGCGGTGGTGGCGGCGGTTTTTGTTTTCGATGTCTTTTCCGAAATCAACACCCACCGGATTACAGGGAACGAGAAAGTCCCTTTCGCATCCGTGGGGATGACCCGCGAACAATATATCGATTATTTGTTGCGGACCGAGCGGCACGACGATCCGGAGTTATGGCAGCGGATCGAGGCTGTCCGGAACTTGAAGCGCTGGCCGAAATAACGCCCGGAGAGAGCGCGCGCGATTTTCTCCGTGCTCTCCGCCGGCTCAGCGGGTAAGAAGTCAGCCGGTTTGAATTTCTACTCCGACATTGTCCGCCCCTGCCTGTTCCAGCTTGACCCGGAGGCCGCCCACCACCTCGCGTTGACCGGGCTGAAACTCGCCCCTACTCCTATCCTCCGCGCCCTCTTCGGTGCGGCTGCGGAAAAGCCGGTCCGGCTCTTCGGGCTGACATTCCCGAACCCCGTCGGCCTGGCGGCAGGCATGGATAAGAATGCCGAAGCCCTCGGTGCATGGGAGGCGCTGGGATTCGGATTTGTAGAAGCCGGAACCGTCACCGCGCGCGCCCAGCCCGGGAACGACAGGCCGCGGTGCTTCCGATATCCCTCCCAGCAGGCGCTCATCAACCGCATGGGCTTTAACAACCCCGGCGCGGAGGCCGTCGCACGCACCCTCTCCGCGCTCAAGTCCTCGGGCCGCTGGCCGCGGATTCCCGTCGGCATGAATATCGGGAAATCGAAAACCGCTCCGCTGGAAGACGCGCCATCCGACTACGCGGCCAGCTTCCGGCAGCTTCTTCCCTACGGCGACTATTTTGTCATCAACGTCAGCTCGCCGAACACGCCCGGCCTCCGCCAGCTCCAGGACCGGGATTCGCTCGCCGCCATCGTCCGCACGCTCAAGGAGATCGACTCCTCGAAGCCCCTCCTTGTAAAAATCGCGCCCGACCTTTCCGACGATGCCGTGAAAGAAATGGCCTCGCTCGCGGAGACAGAAAAGCTCGACGGGCTGATCGCCACAAACACCACGCTCGACCACTCGTCCGTCCCCGCCGGAAGCGACCAGGCCGGCGGACTCAGCGGCGCGCCCCTCCGCGCCCGGTCCACGGAAGTGCTCCGCATTCTGCGCGCCCACACATCGCTCCCGATCATCGCGTCCGGCGGAGTCATGAGCGCGGAATTCGCGCGCGAAAAAATCGAGTCCGGGGCCTCGCTCGTGCAGATCTACACCGGCTTCATCTACCGCGGCCCGGGGCTGATCCGCGAAATCGTCGGGGTTTGGGAAGCCAGCAAAAGCGGCTGAACACAAGCGAACAACCCCTTTTCAGCGATCAGCTACCAATTTCAAACCGGTGACGCAGGGCGTGTCGGGTTGAGTTGTCCTGAATCGCGGATAGTGCCTGTTTCGCAAGCTGCTCGCGATCCACGAGAAAAAGAATCCGCTCCGCGCGCCCGGCCTGCATGAGCCGCTTGATTGCGAGACAGGTAAGATCTGTTTTACCCGTCCCGGTCGGCAACTCGACCAAGAACCGCCGCTTCCCGAGCTCTATCGCATGGTCCAGCGCCCGCATGCACTCTTTCTGATACGGCCGCACCGTCCGGTTTTCCCCTTCGCGGAGGTAGTAATCCGGAACAGGGATTGTGGCCATCGCCTGCGACTCTTTGCGCAGCCAGACCATCCGTTCCATGTCGCGCCGGGAAAAAAACGAGCTGACGATCCGCGCGTCGTCGTTCTGGTAGTCCCAGAAATAGATCAGCTCGCCGTTCGTCAGGAAAATGAACGGGGCTCCGATGCGCTTCGCGTAAGGCAGCGCCTGCTGTTTGGCCGTGTAGGGGTCGATGTTCCCGCGCTTCGCCTCGACTACCGCAAGCGGGCGTGCATTGCTACAATCCAGCACGTAGTCGCATCGCCCGGAACCGTAAATTACCGCGTCCTCGCGGATGAGCGCAGATCCTTCTTCCGTGGAATCCAACCTCGAAGCAATGACCTCGGTGCGCACCTGTGACTTGTCCGCCGGATCCCAGCCGGCCTGTCTCAGAAGCGCATCAATCACAATGCGTGCGTCGGTTTCGTTGCTCATTCAATTTCCAGATGCACAGAGAATGCACTAGCATGCCGGTGGCCGCCATGCTAAAAATCTCAAGCAACCTGACTCTTTAGTCAGATATGCACACGCCAATATGCATCGCCTCTTTTCCAAATCCGGCCTGTCTCTGGAACGGCTGAGAACATTTTGCGAGGTCGCGACCGCAGGAGGCATCAGCAACGCAGTTCCCGATGACCCGACCCGCCAAAGCCAGTTCAGCCGGCAACTCAAAGAACTGGAGGAATTTTTTGAGGCAAAGCTTCTCATCCGTAAGCGGGGACGGTTTGAGCTGACGGCGGCCGGGCGAGAGCTCTTTCAAATTGTTCAAACCCATTTTTCGGCATTACAGGAGCTCGCGGATCGTTGCACAAACCAAAAAATCGAGGTCCGGATCGGAGCCGGAGAGAGCCTTCTGCAATGGCTGCTTCTTCCGTGTTTGGGAGGTTTTCTCGCCCGGCATGCCTCGGCAACGCTGGTTCTCCAGAACCTCCAGACCGACAACATCCTGAAAAAGCTGGCCGACTGTGAAATTGACATCGGCATTGTGCGACAGGAGGTTGTTCGAGCGCCGTTGAAGTTCGAGCGCCTCGGTCAAATCGACCACAGACTGGTTGTTCCGGCGACGAAAAAATCCTCTGCGACGGACCCTTGGATTCTGCTGGGAAATCACCCGGTTGCCGCACTCGATGGCAGCGAGGTCACCCGAGCACTTGAGCGGGATGCGGCGGCGAGAAAAATCCAGCTCAACATCGTTGTCCGCGCAAGTTCCCACGCACAACTTATTGAGGCAGTGAGGAGCGTCCGCTGTGCAGCAGTGCTCCCCTCAATAGTCCTGGGTTCGGGTGCGCAAGGACTGTCCAGCTTTCCATTTTCCGAACTCAAGCCGTATTCCCGTTCACTGGCTTTGGCTTGGAACCCCAGAAACTGCGAGTTGAGGCCATCAACACTTTCGATACTCCGTGATTTGGCAGAGGACTTGAAAAAGAAAATTCAAGCGGCGGGATGAAAGAGAGCGGAGGACTGGTGGGCAGGTGAGCGGTTTCCGTAGATTGGTTTGCAAATACCAGGCATTGGCAGTTGAGAAACTCTTCGAGAACTACGTGGAAAACGGAACGTGTTTTGTAAACGCTGTTTTCGGGTGTGCGCTGTCAAGTTTCATTTCGGCGGGACGGGCGGCGGAAGCGCACAAAGCAAACAACCCCCGCGCCAAACAGCAGGAGAGCCGCGGTGCCCGGCTCGGGAACAAGCCACGTCCCGAGGTCCGAGGCATACACATAACTATCGAGCACGACGGTGCTGCCGGCGCTCACCACGAATTCGGTGGGGCCGATGAAGTCGGTGACGTGCAGGGGGTCGTTGCCATAACTGGGATTGGAGCCGTCCTGCAGGGAGTTCCAGTTGTAGGTATAGCCCATGGCGGTCCACGGGTATTTTGTCTGGGCCTCGTTGTATTTTGTGAAGGTCGTCAGCGCGCTGGCTCCGGTGTAGAGCACCGACGGGTTATTGTAGTCCCTGTAGTTGAAGCCGGCGGGACTGCTGGCCTCGATCACGTTAAACGAGCCGTTGGCATTGATGTTCTCCGGCTTTGTGATGGTCGCCTTCGGGAGCTGGGCGGTGATGTCCGCCGAATAGGCTGGCCGCGCAAGATTTGTGAGAGGCACCCAGAAGAAAGCCAGGCCGTAGCCGGCGACGGCCGTGGGGTCCAGCCCGAGCGATTGGGTGATGCGCAGGGAAACTGCCGCCGGATCGGGAGCGGACGTCTGGCCGTTGAAATAGTTGGCCAACAGGTAATTTTTCAAATTGTTGCCCGAGGTTACGTAGGGGAAAGTGTATTTGGTTCCGCCGGCGTAGGTGAGGACCGACTCGCTGCCTTTTGGTCCGGTCCATGTGGAAAATGCCCCGGCGAATGTTGTCACCAGCGTGCATTCGTAGATGGTCCCGCCGATCGATTTTGGCTGGTAGAGAGTCGGGGCACTGGCCCACACCGCAGGATCAAAGCTCAACTGGGTAAGGTTCGAGCTGAACGGGAGCGGCGTTTGGGTGGTGGTTGCCTGGACGGGCACCGGCACCGGGTCGGCGCTCATGCCGACCCAATTGTAGGAATTATTGGTGATCGCTGCCGATCCCTTGAAGGCCGCGAGTTGCTGCTCCGGCGTTTGCCCGATCAGAAGGGATGCGGTGGCCGTTAGAAAAATCGCAAGAAGCCAAGCGATGTCAGGCTGTCGGGATAAACTCGAACTGACCGCCTCCGTCGAGGGATGGGTTTTCATTCGCTGGCCTCCGCTGATTTTCAATCCTCAATAACTTGCCGAGACCACAGCAAGTCAATAATTGCAGAAATACCGGAAAAGCGGCGATTTACATGACCGAGGTCATGGGTTTCAGTCCTGTCCGATCGCCTCCTGAAGCACGAGGGCGATTTTGTCGGCATGGGCGTCGATGACGTCTTGGTTGCGGCCTTCGATGAGCAGGCGGATTTTCGGTTCGGTCCCGCTGTAGCGCAGGAGGACACGGCCTTTGCCGTCGAGCGAGGATTCGGCCTCGGCGAGGAGTTTCTGCACTTCGGCCAGAGACTCGATGGGAGGTTTTTCGCGGACGCGGAGGTTGCGCTGGGCTTGCGGGAATTTTTTCAGAACCTGTTTGAGCTCGCTGAGGGGCTGCCCGGAATCCGCCATGACCCGCAGGATCTGGAGGGCGCTGACGATGCCGTCGCCGGTGGTGGCGAAGTCGCGGAAGATCATGTGCCCGCTCTGCTCCCCGCCGACGTTGTATCCCTCGCGCAGCATGGCTTCGATGACGTAGCGGTCGCCGACCTTCGTGCGCAGGAGGCGTCCGCCGTGGGCGGCGAGCGTCTCGTCGAGGCCGAAGTTGCTCATCACCGTCGAGACGAGGGTCCTGCCGTTGAGGCATCCGCGTTTGAGGAAATCCACCGCGGCGATGGCGAGGATTTCGTCCCCGTCCACGATTTCGCCGTTCTCGTCGCAGAGGAGGACGCGGTCGGCATCGCCGTCGTGGGTGATGCCGATGTGCGCGTGGGTCTCCTTGACGAAGTGGCGGATCTGGTCCGGGTGGGTGCTGCCGCAGTTGGCGTTGATGTTCGTCCCGTTCGGATGGTTGTGGTAAACGACCACGTCGGCACCGAGCTCGCGGAGGATGCAGGGGGTGGATTTGTAGGCGGCGCCGTTCGCGCAATCGACGGCGATCCGCAGCGACTCGAGCGTGCGGCCGCGCGGGAAACTTTGCTTGGCGAATTCGACGTAGCGCCCGAGGGCGTCGTCGATGCGCCAGGCCTTGCCGATGTTCGTGGCGGTCGGCCGGACGCTTTCGATCTCGCCGCTGAAGACCAGCCCCTCGATCCGCGCCTCGATCTCGTCGTCCAGCTTGTAGCCGTCGTGCCGGAAAAACTTGATGCCGTTGTCTTCGTAGGGATTGTGGGACGCGGAGAGGACGATCCCCGCGTCGGCGCGCAGCGAGCGGGTGATGTAGGCGACGCCCGGGGTGGGGAGGGGGCCGATGACGAGGACATCGACGCCGAGCGAGGTGAGGCCGGCCACCATGGCATTCTCGAGCATGTAGCCGGAGAGCCGGGTGTCCTTTCCGAGCACGACTTTGCGGCGGCTGCCGGGGTAGTGCATCGGGCCGCCGAGCGAGGTGAAGACGTGGGCGGCGGCGCGGCCGAGTTTGAGGGCGGTCTCGGCGGTGACCGGCTCGATGTTGGCGACACCGCGGATGCCGTCAGTGCCGAAGAGTTTTCTTTGGTGTTGGCTCATTGGTTTTTTCCGGTGGGAGGAGTCTGGCTGTTTCGTTGGCGCGGTCGCGAGGGAATTCAAATCTGGTATTTGTCCGTTCCACGTTCTGCCTGATGAGATACCAGAGGACGGTTGCCAGGATCAGGCAGGTCAGTTTCGCTTTCCAGTTGTTGAGAACGATCTCTTTCATACTTGTCGTGCAGCAGGAGTTGGCTGAGGCGGCGGCGGAATTTTTCGACGCTCAGGTTGCGCTCGATGAGCCCGCTGTGGCAGATCGAGACTTGTCCGGTTTCTTCCGAGACCACGATCGCGACGGCATCGGATTCCTCGCTGAGGCCGAGGCCGGCGCGGTGGCGGAGGCCGAGGTTGCGGTCGAGGTCCTCCCGCTGGGTGAGCGGGAAAATGCAGGCGGCGGCGACGATGCGGTCGCTGCGGAGGATGAGGCCCCCGTCATGGAGCACGGTCTTCGGCTGAAAGAGCGTGAGGACGAGTTCCTTTGAATACTCGCTGTCGAGTCGGACCCCGGTCTCGACAAAAGTTTTCAGGCTGAGTTCGCGTTCGATGGCGATGAGGGCACCGAAGCCCTTGCTGGCGAGCTCGAAGACCGTGTCGGTGACCTCCTCGATCGTCTCGCGCTCCTCGAAGGCCGAGGTGAAAAAATGGTGGCTGCCGAGCTCGGTGAGCGCCCGGCGCAGCTCCGGCTGAAAAATCACCACGAGGGCAATGGCAAGAAACACCGAGAAGCTTTTCAGGAGGAATCCGATGACCATGAGGTCGAAAATCTGCGAGACGAGCGTGAGGGTCAGGAAGACCAGCGCGAGGCCGATGAGGATGCGTGCGCCGTGGGTCCCGCGGAGGTAGAGGTAGGTGTAATAAAGGACGACGGTGAGGATGGCGATCTCGACGCCCGAGGTCCAATTTGCACGGAGAAATGATCCGGCAGACTCAAGCATCGCCGAGTATCGCCTCGGTCATCCGAAGCGCCTCCCGGTGGGGTTTGACATCATGGACGCGGAAAATCGCCGCGCCGCGTTCGCGGCAAAAGCTGGTGAGCGCGACCCCCGGCCAGAAGCGTTCCTCGATCCGCCGGCTTCCCGCGAGCCACCCCAAGAACGACTTTCTGGAGAGCCCGACGAGGAGCGGGCGGCCCGGCGCGGCGAAGGCGGGAAGACTGCGGAGCAGGAGGCGGTTGTGCTCCGCGGTCTTGCCAAATCCGATTCCTGGGTCGAGGGCGATGCTCATCGGGTCAATGCCGCAGCTTACGGCCCGCGTGATCGCCTGTCGAAAAAAATCCCCCACTTCCGAGACGACATCCCCGTAGTGCGGCGAGGCCTGCATGGTCAGGGGCGTCCCCTGCATGTGCATGATCACGGTGCCTGCGCCGCTGCGCGCGACGACGGCCGGCATTTCCGGGTCGCCGCGGAGGCCGGTGACATCGTTGACAATGTCCGCCCCTTCCGCCAGCGCGGCCTCCGCCACGCCCGCCTTCGAGGTGTCGATAGAAATCAGAAAATCCCGGCCGGCGGCGCACAGGCCTTTGACGACCGGGATCACGCGGGCCAATTCATCCTCGGCGGGGACCGGGCTGGCGCCCGGCCTCGTGGATTCGCCGCCGACGTCCAGCACGTCCGCGCCCTCGGCGACCATGTGAAGCCCGTGACGGACCGCCGCATCGGCCGAGGCCAACGAGCCGCCGTCCGAGAAGGAATCCGGGGTCACGTTGAGCACTCCCATGATCCATCCGCGCCGCGAAAGATCGTGGTCGCGGCCACGGATTCTCCAGATCATTTTCATTTCTTGAGCTGAACCACGAATTTTCACTAAAATCCACTCAAGTTGAGAGAGCGCTGCACTCCATGCCAGACGCCGCTCTGTTGCATGTTTAGTGGTTTTTAGTGGCCGTTAGTGGTTTCCAGATCATTTTTCGAGGCGGATCCGGGCGGAGCGGCCGTGGGCGTCGAGGCCCTCGATCTCGCTGAACGTCTCGATGAACGGCAGGGAGGCCCGGAGCGAAGGCTCGTCGAACATGACCACGCTCGTGCGGCGCTGAAATTGGTCCGCCGTCAGGCCGGCGAAGGATTTTCCCGCGCCGCCGGTGGGCAGCTCATGGCTGGGTCCGGCGAGGAAGTCGCCTCCGACGACAGGAGAAAAGCCTCCCAGAAAAATGGCGCCCGAGCTGGTGAGCTGGAGCGCGATTTCGCCCGGGTTGCCGGTGGCGATCGAGACATGCTCGGCCGCGTAATCGTTGGCGAGACGGATCGCGGATTCGATGTCCTTCACCAAAACCAGGCAGGCGTTTTCGAGCGCGGCGGCGAGTTCCTTCGGCCGCCTGGAAAGTTTGATCTGTTTCGCGAGCGACTTCTCGACGGCCGAGAGGATTTTGGCGGAATCGGTCACGAGGATGGCCGAGCTTCCGTGCCCGTGCTCGGACTGCGCGAGGAGGTCGGCGGCGATCCACGCCGGGTTCGCGGTGTTGTCGGCGATCACGAGGACCTCGCTCGGTCCGGGAAGAAGGTCCACGCCGACGCGGCCGAACACCTGGCGCTTGGCCTCGACAACCCAGTCGTTGCCGGGGCCAAAAATCTTTTGGACAGGGCGGATGGTCTTGGTTCCGAGAGCCAGGGCCGCGACCGCCTGGGCCCCGCCGACGCGGTAGATTTCGGTGGCGCCGCATTCCGCGAGTGCCGCCAATAGCGCGGGATGCACGTTGCCATCGCGGCCGGCCGGCGTCACGGCCACGATCTCGCGCACTCCCGCCGCCGAGGCGAGGGTGCAGGTCATGATCGCGGAAGAAACCAGAGGGGCATTGCCGCCGGGGATGTAGATCCCCACGCGCTGGAACGGGTCGAAGCGCTCGCCGACGACGGCCCCCTGCCGGTTTTTCATGAACCAGCTTTTGCGCAGGCTGCGGCGGGCGAAATTGCGGACGTTTGCGCGGGCGGCAGAAATGGCGCGCCGCGCCGAGGCGGGGAGTTCCGCGATCGCGCGGGCGGTTTCGGCGGGGGCGACCGGGATCTGCGAGGGCGAGAGGGTCGGGCCCCCGAATTTTTTTGTGTATCGGAGGAGCGCGGCATCGCCGTCCTTCCCGATGCCGGCAAGGATTTCCGCGACCACCGCGCGGACTTTCGGGTCGGGGGCGGCGCGGCGGTCGAGCGAAGCGAGGGCTTTTTTGTAGCCGCTATCACTGGGGCGCAGGATTTTCATGTCGGGTTAACGGATATAGGCCAGGACGAAGGCGGCGATAAAAATGTTCGCGAGGGCGAGCTCGAAGAAGAAATACCAGCCGAGTTTCATCAGCTGGTCGTAGCGGAAGCGCGGGAGCGTCCAGCGGACCCAGATAAACAGGAAGAGAAGCGCGCACACCTTGGCGAAGAAAACCCCGATGTTGGCGAGCCCGAAGAAAACTCCGGGCAGGCCCGGAAGCGAGCCGTCCGGCACGAGAGGCAGGCTCCAGCCGCCGAGGAACAGGGTGACGATGACGCCGGAGCCCGCGATCATCGCGGCGTATTCCCCGAGGAAAAACAGGGCGAACCCCATGCCGGAATATTCGGTGTGGTATCCTCCGACGAGTTCCTGTTCGGCCTCCGGCAGGTCGAAGGGCAGGCGGTTCGTCTCGGCGAACATCGCGACCAGGAAGACGAAGAACGAGATCAGCATCGGGATCCACAAGGCGACGCGCTGCCAGGAAAATCCCGCGACGCAGGCGGCTTCGATGGCGCCCCAGTTTCCGGAGAGGATCATGTGCCAGCCGAGGCCTTTCGGCCACCAGGGGGCGATGAGCCAGCCGTTCTGCACCTGCCAGTCCACGATGGCGGGGAGGTTCAGCGTCCCGCAGATCATGAAGACCGGGATCACCGAGAGCCCGAGCGCGAGCTCGTAGGAAATCATCTGCGAGGACGAGCGGATGCCGCCGAGGAACGGGTACTTGGAATTCGAGGCCCAGCCCGCGAGGACGATCCCGTAAACCCCGAGCGAGGAAACCGCGAAGACGTAGAGCACGCCGACGTTGATGTTGGCGATCACCATCGGGACCCCGAAAAGCTTCGAGCCGAACGGCAGCACCGCGAGCACGAGGATCGGCGGGACCATCGCGAGCTTCGGCGCGATGTAGTAGTAGAATTTGTTGACGCCCGCCGGGATGAAATTTTCTTTCAGCACGAGCTTTATCGCGTCGGCGATCGGCTGCCCCAGACCCAGGAACGGCATGTCCTTCTTCATCCCGAAGAGGGTGAGCGGGACGCCCACGCGGTTCGGGCCGACGCGGTCTTGGATGAGCGCGCAGACCTTGCGCTCGGCATACACGGTGTAAGACACGAGCCCGAGGATCACCGCCAAAAGCCCGAGCGTTTTGGCCAGCGACGTCCACACGAGGAAAACCTCCGGGACAAACAACACACTCAACATTTCCATGAAAGTTGCTTATCCGCTTCCCGCGTCTCCTGTCGAGAATCAAAGCCCCGATTATCGGAAAATCCCAAACCGCCAGATTCCCGGTTGTTCCGCCCGGCAACGATGCGGCGCAAACACGTCCCAGATGACTCGCGCCCGCAGATCCACGACGATGTCGAGGGGGAGGGTCAGCTCACTTATGCCGAAAACCTCTTGACAGATCTTCAGATAACACGCTCCATCATTCGCGTTGTCAGAGATTTGGATCAAATGATGGAGACAAATCGCACCAGCGGAGCCCCCCGCCCATGCGCGGACACATTCGGGCAAGCGAGAACATTGCCGCTCCATGGTCGGAAAATGCTCGTCGTGGATGATGACGAGGAAATCCACTATCTTTTCCGGCACTGCTTTTCTGGAGACTTGGACATTCACTTCGCTTCCTCGGGCGATGAAGCTTTGAGTTTCGTGGACAGGCACCGCTTCCCGGTTGTCATGCTCGACTTGAATATGCCCGGGAAATCCGGCATGGAGATCCTCCCCGCGCTCAGGAGAAGATCCGCGCCGCAAAAGGTGATCATCCTGACAGGGCATTCCTCCAAGCAAAGCGCCATGGAGGCCGTCAATCTCGGAGCCTTCCGATACATCGAAAAACCTTTCGACTTTGATCGCATGAGAATGCTCGTCGAAGACGGGTTCGAGCAATTTTACAAGGAATGGTGTCCGGTGACGGAACGAATCTCCCCGCATGAACTCGCCCGTCTCGGGCTCACCGCGAGGGAGGCTGAAATTTGCCGTTCGGTGGCCAGGGGACAATCCAACACCGAAATCGCCGCCACGCTCGGAGTGTCCCCGCGCACGGTGGAAAAAATTCTGGAAGCGATCTTTTCCAAACTGAAGATCAACTCCCGGATGATGCTCGCGCCCAAAATCGCCGAGATGCTTTCAGGCCTTTGAAATCGGGCGAGCGTGCCTCGGCGCTTCCTCGCGAGGGGCTGCGGCGTCCGCAGAAAGATACGGTTTTCGGTTCCAAATACCCCACGGCCCCGCAAAGCGCCTCTCCTGCATTTTTCGTAAAACTACGTATAGCGCGGTTTTTTGCCGTTCTGTAAAACGTGTGCAGCCAGATTGAAAGCTGCCGCCATGAGACACCTCGATCCCTGCAACTGCCAGCGATCTGCTTGCGCCAACGGCGGAAGCCATCCGGTTGCCAGCGTGGATCCATGGGGTTTTCCCGTGCCAGCCGTTCTTGGGATTTGCCGCTGTTCACCGGCCTCGGAGCCCGGGTTCCCAATGTCTTCCGCGACAGTTCGGGGGAGCCTCGTGAAGTCCGCCCTGCTGGTTTTCGTCCTGGCAGTCGTTTCCACGGCGCACGCCGCGCCGCCCTCGTGGAATTTCCAGCCCAGAAAAGTCGGCCAAGCCATCGTGGAAGGCGGCTGGTCGCTCGAGTATCCGCTGGGCGAGATCAATGCCTCGCCGGAATTTTCGTTTTCGCTGCAACTCGTTTACCTGAACAACCGCGAGGCCCGCGGGCTCTTCGGCGGCCAGTGGTTTTGCCCCCAGCTCGAAAGCAGCCTGATCCCAAAAGGCGCGGGCTTTCTCCTGTGGACGATGCCCTCCGGCGGGCAGGTCGGCTTCAAGCCGCAGCCGAAGCGGAACAATGAATTTGCCAGCTTCGACGGGCAGTGGCGCGCGTCGCGCAAGGGGGCATCCTGCGAGATCTCGAACGACGAGGGCTGGAAGTTTTCCTACAGCAAAGGCCGCCTCGATTGGGTGCAGTCGCCGACCGGACGGGTCCTCGAATTCCTCTGGTCGGCTAGCCTCGGTTTCTCGGTGCAGATCAGCGATCCCGTGTCGGGTGCCCGCCAGGTTCTCCTCGGCCTCGGGCTCGGCGATAACAAATGCGCCAACGTCCTCCAGGTCAACGGCCAAAACCACCAGTTCGGATACATCAAGGACGGCACGGACGACCGGCTCTCCGGCTGGGTGCCTCCGGCGGGCAATCCCGTGCGGTTTTTGTATCTCGCCGATTCCGGCATCCTCCTTCGCGCGGAAACCCTGGATGGAAAGAAAGTCGCGGACACCGCCGAGTTCGCCTGCGTCTTCGTTCCGCCGTTCCAAGGCAACCGGCCGTCGCAGGAACAAAGCCCGAAGAAAAACCCGAAGAACTACTGGCTGAAATCCGACCCGGCTTTCGACTACGAATATCCCGCCGACCCGAAAATCAAAGACCGCCTCGTGTCCGACCAAGTCACCGCCAAGTCCAAGACCGGGCTCACCCTGGAAGTCAACCAGTCGGCCAAGCGTGGCGTCGTCACCTCCAAGACGGGCGGCGCGGAAACGAAGACGTATTACTACAAGGCGCCCGGCCAAAAATACGACGGGAAGCTCCGCCGCGTGGATGTTGACGGGCAACTCAAGGTCGAATACCGCTACGACCGCAAGTCCGGCCTCCTCACCGAATCTCTCGACGCCAACGGGATCTCGACGTTCTTCGAGTATCCGCAGAATTGGAAGCCCGCCCGCGCCCCGCTCATGGAGCCGAAACCGGCCCGCATCTCGCGCGGGTCCCGCGCAAATCCCGAGGTCGTCGCCGAGTTCGGCTACAACGATTTCGGCCAGGTGGTCGTGGCCAAAGACGCCGCCGGGCAGCTCACCCGGTATGACTACTCACTGCGCGGGGAACTCGCTTCTGTCACCGGCCCGGACGGCACCAAGACCTCGTTCGCCTACGACGCCTTCGGACGCCGCACCTCGGTCGCGCAAGGCGACATCAAGGAATCGGTCGAATTCGACGACGCCGGGCGGGTCAAGGCCCGCGTCTCGCCGGACGGCT
>Ga0209697_10001542_pt1 | contig 35228 bp, 24 predicted proteins | sample AliMusrvi5mmetaG_FD_184115 | JGI IMG/M metagenome (GOLD analysis project Ga0209697, IMG submission 184115) | Freshwater lake bacterial and archeal communities from Alinen Mustajarvi, Finland, to study Microbial Dark Matter (Phase II) - Alinen... | ecosystem: Environmental > Aquatic > Freshwater... | reverse complement strand
GCCGAACAGTCCGACTTCCTGGCCCTTTTCGTGGCCGATGCCGCCCAACCGCCCGCCGACGAAAAAGTGATCTCCCTGTGCCGGGCTTTTCTGGAACGCTACCCGGTTTCGCCCCAGCTGGCCGAAGACCGGGCAAAGGTCCGGATGAAACTCGGGCAGGTTTTCTTCCGGAGCGGCGATTTTGCCAGCGCGCAAACCCAGTTTGAAACCCTCGCGAGCGAAACCCCCACCTCGCCCATGGTGGAAGCGGCCCTGTTTCTGGCCGCCCAATCTTCAATGAAACGCATCGACGCCGGGGCGATCGACCACGCCATCGAACTCTTTGGCGAAGTCGCCTCCCGCAACGGCCCCCTCAAACTGCACGCGCGCCTGCAACTCGCCCTCCTGCAAAACCGCCTTGGCAAAGAAGCCGACGCCATCAAACTTTACGACGACATCCTCCGGGCCAATCCCGCCGCCGAGATGAAATCCGCCGCGCTCGCCGGAAAAGCGGACAACCTCTTCCTCCTTGGCGCCAAGGACAAGACGCAATACGACCAGGCGCTGGTCCTCTACGAGCAGCTCGCCAACGAACCCGGTATCGACCTCACCGCGCAACACCGCGCGCTCTACAACAAGGGCCGCTGCCTGGAGGTGCTGGGGCGCCCGGAAGAAGCGCTAGCGGCCTATTACCAGGTCGTCGAATCCGGCATCGCCAAACCGCAGGAATACTTCTGGTTTTACAAGGCGGGCTTCGACGCCTGCCGCCTGAGCGAAACCCGGGAACAATGGAAAAGCGCCATCGCCATCTACCAGAAGATGGCCACCCTGGACGGTCCCCGCGCCCAGGAAGCCCGGGAGCGCATGAAGCAGTTGCGCCTGGAGCATTTCATCTGGGAGTAGGTGGCCGCGCGGCTTTCAACAATCGGCACTCGACGCCTGTGAGCAAGACAAACAAAACTTTCGAGAAAGTGATGAGCGGCAACAGTGACGCGAATCTTTCTTTTGATGAGCTTTGTGTCCTGCTTCAGCGTCTCGGCTACAGCATTCGCCCCACCAAGGGCAGCCACGTCATTTTCACGCGAGACACGAGCTTCCTGAACCTCCAAAACCAAGGCGGCAAGGCGAAGGCCTACCAAGTGCGCCAAGTGCGCGAGGAGTTGAAAAAACTCAACCTTGAGCCATAATAGATCATCCGTATGAAACACGAACCCCGCGATTACGAAATTCGCATCTGGTATTCCCCCGAGTCCGGCGACGAATGCTTTGTGGCGCAAGTGGTTGAGTGGCCCGGCATCATGGCGCATGGCGACACACGCGAGGCGGCGGCTCATGAGATCGGATTGGCACTTTCCGGGGCTCTGGAATTCGCAATGGAGACCGGGGCTGCTATTCCCGAGCCGCGCTATGCCCGCGCCTAAGCGAATCCAGCGAGCAATAGAAACAGGGTCCCGAACCACTTAAAACTTCACGTTCAAATCGAACTCCACCACCTGCACCGAGTTGGCGTCCGCGAGTTTCGCGCCGCCGGTGGCCTGACCGCCCACGAGGTCCTTGCGCAGGTTGTCCCCTGTGTAACCCGTCACGTTTGCCGTCACGGCGTCGGTGAAGTTGTAGCCTATCCCTGCCTTCCATCCCTTCATGTTGAGCCGGCTCAGGCACCAGTCCGAATCGTTTAAATTCGGATCGAGCGACCCGAGTCCCACTTGCCGGTAGTTCACATAGACGGCCCAGTCCCCCTTCTTCACGTTCTCGCCCACTTGGAGGCCCACCAGCCACGCATAGTTGTCCTTGCGGATGTGATGGCTGGCATGGTCGAGTCCAACGAGGTTGCCCTTCTTGTCATAAACCGGCAGGACGTAGATGTCATTCACCCGCTTGGCGCCGGCGGTGTTGTAGACGCCATCCCAGAGCAGCTTGATCTTGCGCCCGCAGAGCTTGAAAGAGAGATCGCCCGGCACTTGGATGATCGAAAGGTCCCGCGTTTCCCCCCATCCGAGGGGGAGCCCGTCGCCGGTGCCGCCGTTGACCGTTTGGGCGAATCCCTGCTGGTTCCAAACGAAATTCACCTGCGCGGAATTGTAGCGCAAGTACGCCGGGGCGAGGGTGAATTTTACGTCGTTGCAGAACTTGTAGCTAAAAATGAGCTGCTCTTCGAAGAGATAGGCGTCCGTGTTGCGTCCGGCGGGGTTGTATTCCTGATTGTCGTCAAAGAAGAACTGCCCGGCAACCAGCGTCAACTGCCAGGGGCATTCGAGAGGCGAGCGCGTGACGGAAAGCACGCGTTTGCCGTCCCCGGAATATTCCGTGCGCACCTCTTCGCCGCAGCTAAAGAGCTTGTGGATTTTGAAGGTCTCCACCATGCCGGAGGGGTTGATGTCCGGGTCCCACATCAAATCCGTGGTGTAAAACGGGTTGGCCTGCTTGCCGGCAATCAACGTCAGCCAGTCCGCCGCCGCCCACCCGACAAAAGCGCGGCTCAAATAGATAGGGTAGTTCTGGAACCCGCCGTCGTAAGTCTGGTTGGCGCTGTCGGAAGCCTGGTTGGTCTGGATCTGCACGCCGCCGAACCAGTTGTCCCCCAGTTTGAAGTCCGCGTTCAACCGCACCCGGAACCGCCAGCGGTCGCGTTGATCCCCATTCCCGGGGTCCACCAGTTTCCCGGTATGCACATCCAAGACCTGCAACTGCGGGTCCACATTGTCGTATTGAAACCGCAACCGGGCGTCCCCGTAGAGCGAAAGCTGCGTCACCGGCCCGCTGAGTTTGATCTTCCGGGCGTCCTCTTTCTCCGCCGCTTTAAGGAGATCCGCGCGGACGCAATCCGCCTCCGTGGGGGTGAGGATTTTTTTGCAAACCAGAACGTCCAGGAGCGCATTGCTCTCCTGCTGGGCGCGCGCGCCTCCCGCGACCACCAAAAGGACAATACCGGCAAGAACAAGGGGTGTTTTTGTCATGGGAATGCAGATTTCGAGGGTTTGTGCGCTCCCCAGCGCCCCGCCATCGCAGAGCCAAAGGAGGACGCCTACAATCGTTCCCGGCGCCTCTCTTGCGTGGGTGATCTGTGGGCCATGGCAAATCGGGTTCTGGAAAATCTGCGTAAATTTGTGGAATCAGCGGATGCCTTCTTCCTTCTCTTTGATTTTAATTACCGATTTGCAGCCGGATCGCGCCCGGAGAGTGCGGTCCGCCTTGCCTTTGGGTGTGATTCAAAGGTGGTGTGAAATATTCAGGTGGCGCTTGTGTGAGCGCCAAAGGCCCGTAGGCATACCAGCCTTGGGCGAAGCCCTAGGTATCTTGTTGTCGGGTGGTTAGGGCTGAAAGCCCGAGGCATCAAACCCACGAGAAATGCGTCGGGCTTTCAGCCCTAAACGCTTCTTTTCTCCAAGTCCTTGGGCGCTGCCCAAGGCTGGTATGCCTACGGGCCTTTGGCCCTCCCTCCACAACGAACTCACACCACCTTTAACTGCCCCCTTTGCCTTTCCCGCCCGCAAAAACCGCTTGCCTTGGCAGGGGGCGCGGTGTAGGGATGAAACCGTGAAACCTTCCTTGCATTGGTGGCGCTAGCAGTCGGGCTTGCGGCTTTGGCCGCGGTCGAACGCTTCGTTTCGCCATTGCGTCGAACTCTTTGCCCGATGATTCCAAAAAACGAATCGTCGGGTTTTTTATTATCCTCATTTCACCGAAAACAGAACCGAACATGAACCTGAACTTCAAATTCAACAGCGACGGGTTGATCCCGGCCATCATCCAGCAGACACAGAACGGCAAGCCGAGCGCCGGTCGCGTGATCATGATGGCGTGGATGAACCAGCTTTCCCTGGAAAAAACCCTCGAGACCGGGTTCATGCACTACTGGAGCCGCTCGCGCCAGAAACTCTGGCTCAAGGGGGAGAGCAGCGGCCACACCCAGCGTGTGATCCGGTGGTATATGGATTGCGATGCGGACACGCTGCTCTTTGAAGTGGACCAGGAAGGCGGCGCGTGCCACACCGGTTATGCCTCCTGCTTTTACCAGGCTCTCGGCCGGGATGGATCGCCCGAACCGATCACCGAGCCGCTCCTTTTCGATCCGCAAAAAACCTACGCCAAGTGACCACTCATCTCATCACTCCGGGTCGCGAGGCCTTTCGCGAGCTCGCAAAACAGGGGAACCTGATTCCCGTCAGTACGGAGCTGATCGCCGACGCCGAGACGCCGATCTCCGCGTTCCAGAAGCTCGACCGGGGCGGTTACACCTTCATGCTCGAAAGCGCCGAGAATAGCGACGAAGGCGGCCGCTATTCGTTCGTCGGCAGCGAGCCGCGCATCCTCTTTCAGGCGCGCGGCCGCGACGTGACCGTGACGGAATACGGCGAGACCCGCACCTTCCAGGCGGAGGGCGATCCGCTGCACGAACTCCAGCGGCTCATGAGCCGGTTCAAACCGGTGACCATGCCCGACCTGCCGCGCTTCGCGGGGGGAGCCGTGGGCTACATGACCTATGACATGGTGCGCTTTTTTGAGCCGACCATCGGCGAGCCGCCGCGCGAGGAGAATCCGCCCAATGACGTGCCGGACATGGTCTTCATGGTCACGGACACCATTCTCATTTTCGACCACCGCCTGCGCCGCATCCGCGTGCTCTCCAATGCGCTTGTGGACGGAGACGCGGATACCGCCTACGACATCGCGTGCGAGAAGATCGAGGCGCTCGTGGAGCGGCTCACCCGGCCCGCGTTCCTGCCGCCGGTGAACATTCACCACGGCGGCGCGACGGAAGCGCCGCGCAGCAACACCACGCGCGAAGAGTTCCACCAGATGGTGAAGAACGCCCACGAATACATCCACGCGGGGGACATTTTCCAGGTGGTGCTCTCCCAGCGCTTCGAGACAGACTTCGAGGGGGACGCGCTCCAACTCTACCGCGCGCTGCGTTTCATCAATCCTTCGCCGTATCTCTTTTGCCTGAAGTTCGGCGGCGAGTTCGCGCTCGTGGGGAGTTCGCCGGAGGTCCACGTGCGGGCCATCGAGGGGAACATCACCATCCGTCCCATCGCGGGCACTCGCAAACGCGGCGCGACGCCCGAGGAAGACGCCGCCAACGCCGAGGATTTGCTGGCCGATCCCAAGGAGCGCGCAGAGCACCTCATGCTGGTGGACCTCGCGCGCAACGACGTGGGCCGCGTCTCCGAGTTCGGCACCGTGCGCGTGACGGATTTCATGACCATCGAGCGTTACAGCCACGTCATGCACATCGTCTCCAACGTCGTGGGAAAACTCCGCGAAGGGTGCAATGCCTACGACGTCCTGCGCGCCACGTTCCCGGCGGGCACCGTCTCCGGTTCGCCCAAGGTGCGTGCCATGCAGATCATCAACGCCTCCGAAAAAAGCCGCCGCGGCGCGTATGCGGGCGCGGTGGGCTACTTCGGCTTCGACGGAAACCACGACTCATGCATCACCCTGCGCTCCGTCCTTCTCAAAGACGGCAAAGCGTTCGTGCAAGCGGGCGCGGGGATCGTCGCCGACTCCACCCCCGAGGGCGAATACCAGGAGACCGTCAACAAGGCGATGGGGATGATGCGCGCCATCGACCACGCCAAGGGCATCGCCTGCCCGTGCCGACATTAACGAAAGGAAAACGCCATGCTCCTCGTCATCGATAACTACGATTCGTTCACCTACAACCTCGTCCAGTATTTCGGCGAGCTCGGCGCGGACCTGCTCGTGCGCCGCAACGACGAAATCACCTGCGAGGAAATCGAGGCGCTCAAGCCCGAGCGCATCTGCATTTCGCCCGGCCCCTGCACGCCCAAAGAGGCGGGGATCAGCTGCGAGGTGATCCGCCAATTCGGGCCGCGCCTTCCGCTGCTGGGTGTGTGCCTCGGGCACCAGGCCATCGGCTACGTGTTTGGCGGCGACGTCGTGCGCGCCGGGCGGCTCATGCACGGCAAGACCTCGCCCATTTTGCACGATGGCAAAGCAATCTTCGCCGGGTTGCCCAGCCCGTTCCAAGCCACGCGCTACCACTCGCTGCTGGTCAAGCGCGAGACGTTCCCGGATGTGCTGGAGATTTCCGCCGAAACTGCCGAGGGCGAGATCATGGGCCTGCGCCACCGCCAATTCCCCATCCACGGCGTGCAGTTCCACCCGGAATCGATCCTCACGCCCGATGGAAAAAAGCTGCTGCTCAATTTCCTGAACCTGTAGAGTTTGCAAGTTGGCCCCCCATGAATTCCCTCTTCACCCGCCGTAACGCCGTCCTGCTTTGGTTTGCAGGCGTTCTTTGGTTCGTGGCCCTCCTGGTTTACCCCATCAGCCTCGGCCTCACCCGCGCCGCTGAAGCGGGGTTGGCCGGAGGGCTGGCCGCCGGGTTGCTGGCGCTCTGGTGGCGCTACCGCTGGCTGCGTTGGAGCTTGCTGGCGGTCTATGTGCTCGTCGCCGGTTTCCTGGCGATGCCGGGCCGCGAGGAATACGACCGGCCCGCGCTGCGGCAGGAAATAGTGAAGGCGCTTCAACGGTATGAGGGAGTGCGCTTCGACATGGGCGGAGAGGGATTTCTCGGCATCGACTGCTCCGGACTGGTGCGGCGCGGGACCATCGACGGCACGTTTGTTTACGGCATCCGCACAATGAATCCGCTGCTCGTGCGCAAGGCGGTGGTGATCTGGCGGCATGACACCTCCGCGCGCGAGATGGGCACGGGAGCCGGGGGCGCGGCCCGGAGAATCCGGGAAGAGAAATCGATCACGAGCCTGAACCCCGCGCTGCTGCATCCCGGCGATTTTGCGATCACCTCCGACGGCGTCCACGCCCTGGCATACCTGGGCGACAACCTCTGGCTGGAGGCCGATCCCAGCGCGGGGAAGGTGATCCGGGTGAACGCCCGCTCCACCAAGAACCCTTGGTTCCAGCACAAGGTGTCCATCATGCGGTGGCGCTTCACGGACGCGCCGTTTCGTGCCGGAAAAAAGTGAGCGCGGGGAGCGGACTTTCAGGTTCTCTCCAAGGGGGCTGAAAAATTTCGAGAAATGCTCTCCCTTTGCGTCGCAGGCTTGTTAGACTTCAAGCCCTCCCGCAGACGCCCATTTTGGTCTGGAGCGGGTAAACTTTGGACAAAAAATCGCACCTGTGCCGGTGGGGACACCCCCGCCGACCACGCCATCAAAAACTAGAATCAATACCATGCAAGTAAGACTCGCTGTTGGAATCAAGGAATACGAACGGATGACCACGCGCGAACTGCGCGACACGTTCATGGTGGAGAACCTGTTCAAGCAAGGCTCCATCGAATTGCTCTATTGGGAGACCGACCGCACCGTGACCGGTTCAGCCGTGCCGGTGGGCGTGCCTCTCAAGCTGGAGACGCACCCTGAGCTCGCCTCAGAATATTTCTGCGAACGCCGCGAAGTGGGCGCCCTCAACATCGGCGGCCCCGGCAGGATCACCGTGGACGGCACGGTGTACGAAACGGGCGCGTTGGACTGCCTCTACATCGGCCGCGGCAACCGCGAGATCACCTTCGCGAGCAACGACCCGGCCAACCCGGCCAGGTTCTTCCTGATGAGCTATCCGGCGCACACCGCGCACCCCACCACGCTCGCCACGCAAAAAGACGCCAACCAGGTCAAGCTCGGAAGCTTGGAGACGGCCAACAACCGCACCATCTACCAGTACATCCACGAAGGCGGCGTCAAGAGTTGCCAGTTGGTGATGGGCTTCACCGAGCTCGGAGTCGGCGGCGTTTGGAACACCATGCCCGCGCACACGCATCTGCGCCGCTCGGAAGTCTATCTCTACTTCTCCGTGCAGCCGGATGCCGCGGTGTTCCATTTCATGGGGCCGGGCCAGGAAACCCGCCACGTCTTGATGCACAACGAGCAAGCCGTGCTCTCGCCCATCTGGTCCATCCACTCCGGCTGCGGCACCCGCGCCTACCGGTTCATCTGGGCCATGGGCGGCGAGAACCAAAAGTTCACCGACATGGACGGCATCCCTGTCGCCGACTTGAGATAACCGGGCCGACGGAATTCAACCAGAACGCCTCCTTTCGATCCAAGCGAGAGGAGGCGTTTTTTTGTGGTGATTCAGGATATCCTTTTTTGAGCTTGTGAAAAAGTCAGGGGAGTGCCCGCACTCTTCGCAACAAAAACAATGCCGCGCCTTGCCTCCTACGCGCGCGGCTTCATGTGCGGGAAGAGCACGACGTCGCGGATGGACTCCGCGCCGGTGAGCATCATCACCAACCGGTCGATGCCGATGCCGATGCCGCCTGCCGGGGGCATGCCGTGCTCGAGGGCCGTGAGGAAATCCTCGTCGATGTTCTGCTTCTCCTCGCCCGCCTGATCCTCCAGGCGCTGGCGTTGCACTATCGGGTCGTTGAGTTCCGAGTAACCCGGCGAGATTTCCTGGCCGTTGATGACCAGTTCATAAACGTCCACCACGTCCGGGTTGGCCACGTTTTGCTTGGCCAGCGGGACGAGTTCCTTGGGGCAATGCGTGACAAAACACGGGTTGAAGGTCTTTTCCTCCACCAGTTTCTCGAAGACGTGCTGGGTGACCTCGAAATCCGCCATCTCGGGCGAGAGCTCCACGTGCAGCTCGTGGCATTTCTCCCGGCGCTGCTCCGGCGTGAGGGCGAACCAGCCGGGGACGGCTTCCTCGATCAGATCACGGTAGGGAGCGCGCCGCCACGGGCGGGTAAGGTCGATGGTGCGGATCAGGTTTCCCTCGGCGTCCTTGTGGTCGATCTGGAGTGTGCCGATCACCTTCTGGGCGACCGTGGTCACCATCTCCTCCACCATGTCCGCCATCACCTCAAAGTCCGCGTAGGCCCAGTAGGCTTCGAGCATGGTGAACTCCGGGTTGTGGCGGCGGGAGACGCCTTCGTTGCGGAAGTTGCGGTTGAGCTCGAAGACCTTCTCAAAGCCGCCCACGAGCAGGCGCTTGAGGTAGAGTTCCGGGGCGATCCGCAAAAACAGGTCCATGCCGAGCGCGTTGTGGTGCGTCTTGAAGGGCTGGGCCGCCGCGCCGCCTGCGATGGGCTGCATCATCGGCGTCTCCACCTCCAGGAAGCCCCGGTCTTCGAGGAAGCGCCGGATTTCCCGCACGATGGCGATGCGCTGCTTGAAGATGTCCTTGGAGCCGGGGTTGGCGAGCAGGTCCAGATAGCGCTGGCGGTAGCGGGTCTCCACGTCGGAGAGGCCGTGCCATTTATCCGGCATGGGGCGGAGCGCCTTGGAGAGGACGGTCAGGGTCTTGACGCGGAGAGTCGGTTCGCCCGTCTTGGTGATGAATGCCTCGCCGTCCACACCCAGGAAATCGCCCATGTCCAGGAGTTGGAAGATGGCGTAGGCCTCCGGGCCCACCTCCTTGGCGTGGATGAAAATCTGGATGCGCCCGGTGGAATCGGTCAGATCGAGAAAATGGCTCTTGCCCATGTCGCGGTGGGCGGTGATGCGGCCGGCGATGCGCTCGGAGTTGCCTTCCGCGAACCGGGCGCGGATTTCGGCGATGGAGCCGGTGCAGTCGAAGCGTTGTCCGAACGGGGCGGCGCCTTTTTCGCGCAGGGCGACCATTTTTTGACGGCGTGTTTCAAAGAGGGCGTGGGTCTCTTCCATAGTGATAAAGAGGGGCAGTCAAACAGGCCCGGAGCGCAAAGTCAAAACCCGAGGTGTCAAAGTGTAGGGCTCACGCATCTAAATGATTCTCACGCAAAGCCGCAAAGGCGCAAAGGTCCGGAACAGAAAAATCCGGGCAATACCCCCTGTTTTTCCAAGATTTGTGAATTTTGGCGATGCATTCCTCTCTTCTTTGCGCCTTTGCGGCTTTGCGTGAGAGTTTTTCCGTAAGGCAGTTCAGCAATGCGTCTCGATTATTTTAGATGCGTGGCCCTGCATCGAAGTGTGAAACAACCGAAATTTGTTTTGACAGGGCCAACCTCCTCCGGTAAGCACAAGGGTATCTGGAAAAGCCGCATCTGGTTCCTCTGGGCAAAACGGTGGATTTTTTATCCACCGGCGTCTTGGGGTCGCCGGAAACGGCATTTTCCGCCCCTGTTTCCCTCCATCCCCGAAAAATTCCGTAATACTAATATGAAGCGTCTCATTCTTGCTCTCCTCTCCGTTCTGGCCATCGCCACGCCTGCCTTCGCCATCGTGGGCGGTCCTTGGGACGGCAACGTCCCCGGCAACCCCAATAAAGTGAACCCCGCAAACATCAATGGAACCTACCAGGGGACCATCCGGGGGACAAACCTTGTCGGGATTACCCGGTTTGGAACCTCCGCAGCTGGCACCCCGGCGGCTTCGGGCACAGCTGCCACCACTGGAACAGCTTCCTCGGCAACCATCGGGGGTTACGCAGTGGCCTTCGTGGAAGGGACCATCGCACTGGCCCAGATTGACGTGACGACGGATTTGGGAGCGCGGCAGATTTCCGGGATCATCGAGGGCGGCAGCACGCAAGGGTATGTCATGACGCTCAGCAGACCGGCCACCACCACAACGGCAATCGCTTACTGGGACATCACCCAATCGGCCTATTTCACGGGATTCTTCACCGCAAACCTCTCCAGCTCTTGGTCGAATAACAGCTACAAAGGAAATGGCTGGCTGCTGATGAAGAAGGTGGACATTACCGGCTTCATTAAGGATCTCTCCACGTATCCCACCACAGCGGAGCCGAAAATCGTGACCGTTCCGGTGCCCATCAAGTTGTCGGGCGTGAAAACCACCGACACGTCCTACTCTTACTCGGGCACTTTCCCCGCCCGCATTGAACCGGTGGTTGGCACTGCCTACTAACCGCCAGCAAGATTAGTGAAATTGCCTTTTGCCTTCCACTCCAGGGAGGAATCCCGTGGGCGGGCTGCATTCACGCTGCTTGAGTTGGTGGTGACCATTGCCATCATCGGCATTCTGGCCACCCTGCTGCTCCCACAAGTCGGGTCGCTCCGTGAACGGGCGGACAAGGTGGTCTGCATGGGACACCTCCGTTCCCTTCATGTCTCGCTCGGTTGCTACCTCAACGACAACGAACAGTGGCCCCAGTGCCCGGACACGCTGGAAGGCGCAGCGGCGGAACAATTCTGGTTTGACGCCCTGGCGGACTACGGCGCCCCTCAAGGCGTCTGGCTCTGTCCCACGTTGCTGCGGCGCATGGGAAGCGAATTCACCGCGCCCGCTTCGGACGTGCCGAAGATGCACTACACACCCACTCCGTTCGATGACAATCCGGCGACGCCCCGGAAATGGGCGGGCATGCCGTGGCTGATCGAAATCTCCGATGTGCATCACGGGGGCTCCCTGATCATCCGCGCGGACGGGAGCATCCAAAGTGTTGATGAGGCTTGGGCGGCCGCCAATAGCGGTTCTTAGAATCCACGCCGAAAATTCATAGGAAACCCGGAAAGGCATTGAAGAAGGAAGCCGGGAAGAGGGGGGAATCCGCAGAGCGCCTCGTTGCGTGGCAGCTTACCTCCTACCGCTCCGCGCGCGGACCGGCCAGTGAAGGATCAAACGCCTCGAAGCCGATCTTTGCGGCGGGCGAATCCGGCGCGAGATGGAAGTCGCCATGCGCGGGATCGGCGAAATGCGGATCGGCGGCGATGGAGTGGGCGTCGAGGCCCATCGTCCGCCAATGCGCCAGCGGGAGCGATTTGCCCTGCTCCTTGGTGGCGATGATTTCGCCCTGGGTGTTCCAGAGGAGATTCCTGTCGGAGGCAAAGGCGGGCTTGTTCGCATCGGCGGCGTAGCCCCCCACATAGAGAGGGGTGCCATCGGCAAAAAGGATGTTGCCGGTCATGGTGAACTGGCCGGTGACGGGATCGGGACGGGAGTGTGAGGCAAGGCCGGTGCCGCCGAAGGCGAAGATATTGTTGGTGAAAATGTTACCTTTGCCATAGTGCTGGTGGACTGACGTGTCCTGGGTCCGGTAGACGAGGTTGTCCCGGATGAGAATGGAGCTGGAGCCCTCGTCCGTGTAGATGCCCCAGCCGCCATATTTGTGGCGCGTGACATCATGGATGACGTTGCCGCGGATGATGGTGACGGGTTGGTCGCCGAGCGTGTAAATGCCGCCCATGTCGCTCTGCATGCCTCGCCCAATATCGTGGATGAGGTTGTACTCGATGATGTTGCCGAATGCGGCGCTCTCGCGGTAGCCCCATGTCCAACCGGCGGAGATGGCGGTGTAGTTGGTGTCGAAAATGTGATTGTGCGAAATCGTGTTTCCCGAGGACTGCCCGATCCAGATGCCGACCGCGCCGGGATAGATGATCCCAATGTCGTGAATGACGCTGTCGGTAATGCTGTTGCCGGATGTGATCTCCTCCAGGGCGTGCCGGATGTTTGGCTCGCCGATTTGTACCGCGCCGGCGCCGAGGCTGGAGAACTCGCAGCGCACTACGCGGTTGTCCTTGCACCCCTTGCCGAATGCGATGCCATAGCCGCCAACATCGCGGATGGCGCATTTCTCAAATACACAGCTCGCTGCGCCTGCAAGCGAAATGGCGGCGCGCGTATTGGAGGCCGCCTGTAAGTCGAGGTTCGCACCGCCGGGGAGCGACCAGTCGGCTGCTTGAAATTCGAGGCCGGTGAAGCGGATGTTGCGAACGAAGCGATGCGTGGCGAAATCGCCATCGATGCGGACCAGTTCCGTCAGGCGCGGCGCGACGATATCGACGCTCCGCGGGTCCTCGCCCGGGAGCGGCAAATAGGAGACGACGCGCGCAGTGCGGTCGAGGTGCCACTGGCCGGGGGCGGTGAGAGAATCCGGCGCGTTCTCGATCCAAAATCGCGCATTTTCCTCGTGAATGCCCCCCGGCTGATTGCATGCGAGCGTGACTTCCGTGAGCGCACTGCCGTCGCTCGCGGGAGGCAGTTTTGTGAGAGCACGAATTTCCGAGCGCGTGTCCATCCACGCCTGGAGGATGACCATCTCGACGTCGCCGCGTGCGATCCACTCGCTCTTGAACTCGTCGGCGCGCACCTTGACCTTTGTGAGCGCACCGGCCGGGATGTCGCCCACGGCGTTGAAGTAGCCGGTCGCCGGCAGCCTCACCCTCTGCCGCCACGCACCGCCGACGAACAGCTCCCTGAAATTCCACGGCGCGCCGGCATTGTCTGCCACCGGCGCCGTCCATACACCGCCGGGCCCCTTGGTCCACGAACCGATCCGGCTGCCGCCGGTGAGAATAACGCGCTCACCGGGATAGGCGGCGTAGGTGATGGAATGCCGGTCAGACCCCGAGTCGCCGCTGCCGAATTCCAACGGCCGCGGCAGCTCGTATGTGCCGCCGAAGAGCAACACTGTTACGTTGTGATCCAACCCGGCAGCGACGAGCGTGCGTACGGCGTCACGGGCGCGTTCGATGGAGGCGAAGGGCTTTTCCCCGGTGCCCGGATTCGCGTCATTGCCGCCCGGCGCGACGTAGAAATCGGCTGCGGGAAGCGTCACCCCGGCGTGCGCGTTTGCAAGCGGGAGGAAAGCGCACAGGCAGGCAACGATGAGTTTCATTAAACAACTTGGTGATTGCGACAGAAGGAATCGAAACTGCTCCAGGCGTTCAGCGACTACATGCGCCACGGTTCGCTCGACGGTTTTAATGGGGCAATCCAATACGGCATTGTGCGGGTATGCAGATTTGATGTTCATTGGGATGATTGATTGGGATTTCCCATTGGGTTTCTTGCCCACGGCCTGCGCGGGCGCTTTTTTGTGATTCTCTCTCCCTTGCTCCATTATTCAAGATTTTCCAGCTTTCGGGCGCTGGGCGAATACAAGTGCACCTTCGGTCTGTGCTGGTCGCCCACCTTGTGCACCAGGTAATACTGCGGCATGTCGGGCCGGAACGGGCTCGTCTTCAGGTTGTCTTGAATGCGCCCGGCCAACTGCCCCCCCCGGCGCGGAGTTTCTCAGCGGCACGGGCGGCTCCGCCGGAACGGTTTTCGTCTGATGGTCGCAGACCGCCGCCACAGGGCGCGCTTCTGCTTAACGCAGCACTTGCATCCGCATGAAGCGTCGCGTGTGGTTGGGGTCGCTTGTGAGGTAGAGGTCGCGCACCTCGACGGTTCGCGTGGCCCCCGTGCCGGTCTCGATGACCACGACGCCATCGATCAAGGCGGACATCGCCGCGCCATTGACGCTACTGGCGAGGTCGGTCCAAGTGCCGGTGAGGGAGTCGCTGGCTCGAACGGTCATGGTAATGTCGGTGTTGGCCAGCGTCCGGGTGAAGGTGAGTGAGAGCTTTCCAGAAGTCGTGCCCGATCGCGGCAGTATGGATTGCGACGCAACCGTCGGATCGCCCCCGAGGGCGTATTTGAGAAGGTTGTTTATGCCGTCGCCGGAGGGGTTGGCGGTCAGGGCGCGGTTCGCGACGGAGAGACTGCTGAAGCCATTGATCCAGCTCGCAAACGACGGGCCGGTGGAGACGTTGAGCAGGCCGGTGCCGGTGATGAGTGCGGTGGTGTGGGTGGCTGCCGAGCCGATGGCCCCCCAGGTGCCGGAAGGCTGGCAGACGCCGTCGATAAAAAGGGCGTCGATGGTGTCCGTGCCACTGAAGTTGAGATTCAGCACTGCCCCGGTGGCAAGAAAGACATCGGCAGCGTCAGCGAGGCTCGGGGTCGCGAGGCTGAGCGTGCCGGAGTTGACCGTCGTCGAGCCGCTATAGCTGTTCGAGCCGGTGAGGATCAGTGTGCCATTGCCAACCTTGGTCAGGCCGCCGACCCCGCCAATGGATGCGGCGATCGTGCCGGTGTTCGCCTGCGTATCCACAACCCCGCCGCTGGCGGTGAGCGTGACCAGTCGGGAGGCATTGATCGTGACACCCGCGCCGAGTTGGAGCGTGCCGCCGTTGAATGTCAGCGCACCCGCAGTGGTACCGAGATTGGTGTCGGCACTGATGTTCAGAATGCCGCCAGTGATGGTGGTGCCGCCACTGTAGCTGTTAGTGCCGGCGAGCACCTGCGTGCCAGCGCCGCTCTTCACCAGGCTGATCGCGTTGGCGGTGCCGCTATCGCTGATCGCCCCGCTGTAGGTGGTGCTGCCAGCCGGGGGATTGATCGTCAATGTCACCGGTATCGTCGTGGCGCTGTTAGTTATGGCGGTGGTGCCACTATCGGCGAGCGAGGCGACGGTCTGGCTCACACCACCAAGATCCAAGGTTGCTCCGCTGGCAAGCGAGATGGCAGTGGTCGCGGGCAGGATATTGGCACTGACCACCGGATGATCCGCGCTGATGGCGTTGAACCATTGCTGGGCCATCCAAGCATAACCGTTGTCGTTGGGGTGAAGTCCATCGGCCAGACTGTTCGCCGGGAAGTTCGTGTTCAGGTCCACGATGGAAATGTTGTCGCCAGCCGCCTGCTTGGCTTGGACCAAGGTGACGAGATTCGTATTGAAGGTGGTGACATACGCGTTGCATGGTGTGAGCTTGCCAACATAAAGCCGCACCGTGGGACTCTGCTGATAGATGGTGTCAATTATTTTCCCATATTCGATCATAACAGCGGGTATCATGCTGATATCAGTTCCATCAGTAAAGCTGCGGTCATTGATGCCGATCAAAAGCAAGATGATCTGCGGATTCGCGCTCATCCAGCCCGAGCCGCCCTGAGCGGTGGGGGTGAATCCGTTCAAGATATAAGCGGTATTCTGGCCGCTTAGTGCGTCGAGAGTTTGCACGGCTGAGTAACCGGCGGATTGCAACTGGCTGAAAAGCTGGTCGCGATAGCCGTTGTGCGTTCCTTTGTATCCAACGGTGATGGAGTCGCCGGAGCAAATGATCTTGCCGAGGGCTGCGCCGTTGCTGGCTAGGCGGAGCGTGCCTTGGGTGATGGTGGTGGTGCCGCCGTAATTGTTGAGGCCGGAGAGAATTATTGTCCCGGTGCCGGTCTTGGTGAGGCTCCCCGGGCCGCCGATGGCACCGCTGACCGTCAGCGTGCCGGCATCGCTCTGGATGGTGCCCGCGCCATTGAGGGTGATGGCCCGGTTGCTGCCCAAATCATAGCTGTTGGCGGTGGATTCCAACGTGCCGCCGTTGTTGAATGAAATCGTGTTAGTCGCCTTGGTGGAATCACCAAGATTGTTAGCCGCCGAGATTTTAACGATGCCGCCGTTGATTGCCGTCGGGCCGGTGTAGCTGTTAGAACCGGAGATGGTCAGCGTGTTGGTGCCGTTCTTGACCACGGCCAGGGTGCCGCCGCCGGTGCCGTCTTTGATCGTGCCTGCATACGTGGAGGCGGCGTTGAGCGAGTTGCCCACTGTCATGGTGCCGGAGGTGACGCTGGCGTTCTGCACCACCGTCCCCGTCCCGCTGCCATTGAGGCTGGCAACGGTGACACTGTTGCCGTTAAGGGTCAGGGTGCCCGAGGTGGCGGCACCGAAGGTGAGCGCGTTTTCCAAGCCGGCCGTCTGGTTGAACGGCGTCGCGCTGCCCAATTGCAGTTCGCCCGCGCTGATCGTGACGGTGCCGGTGAAGCTGTTAGTGCCGCCGAGGGTCAGCGTGTTAGAGCCGAGTTTGGTCAGGCTGATACCGCCGCTGAAGTTGGACCCGGTAGGATTAAGGGTGATGCTGGTGTTGGTGGTGTCGATAACCAACGTGCCCGTGGTCTTGGTGGTGTTGCCAAGGAGGGTATTGATCTGCGCGGCGGACCAGCCGTTGGTCGATCCATCGCCAGTCGGCGCGATGATCGTGCCGCCATTACAGATCACCTTGCCTGCGGAATTGTAGCCGGGCAGTGAGGTTGCAAGGTTGGCCTGCAAGGTGCCTGCCGTAACTGTGGTCGTGCCGGAGTAGGTGTTGGTTCCGGAGAGGATGAGCTTGCTGGTGGTGGCTGTGTCCTTGGTCAGCGAGCCGGTGCCCGTGATGTTTCCGCTCAGGGTCTGATTGGTCGAACTGCTGTAGAGGAAGGTGCCATCGTTGGAGATGTTACCCGTGTAACTACCGGAATTAAGCGATCCCGCAGTGCCGATCTGCAAGGTGCCCAGCGTGATCGTTGTCGGTCCGTTGTAGGTTTTCGCGCCGGAGAGGATGAACTTGGAGGTGGCGCTGTTCTGGATCAGGCCGGTGACGTTCGCGCCGATGGTTCCGCTGATGGTCGTGGTGCCACTGCCGCTGCCGGAGTTGGTGATAGTGCCCGAGTTGTTAATGCTGGGTGACGTGACCGTGAATCCGCCATTGCTGCCGTTGAAGGTCAGGTTGCCGGTGGTGGTGCTGGTGATGTTGCCGCCGATGACTAAAGCCGGATTGAGATAGCCGGCCCAGCCGGAGTTGTTATTTTGAATGGTTAGGCCGCCAGTGCCGATCTCAATATCGCCGTTGATGGCAGGACCTTTACCGGCATTGTCGGCAATGGTGGCTGGCAAACCAGTGGATCTTTGGGTGATCTTGCCGCCGAGAGTTAGAACATACCCGCCGACATCGTTTAAAATCAGGTTATTGTTCAGGTCGATGGCACCGTTGACCGCATACCCGGAGGCGTTATTAGCATAAATGGTCCGATTACCACTACCGGCAGCCACGGTGATAGGGTTGTTATAGGTGCCTCCCAAATTGAGCCATAAGGTGGCATCAGCACTGCCGCTGGAGTCGCCCAGCGTGACCGCGCCTTTCCCGGCACCCAGCGTCGCGTCGCTCCCCAACGCGTTGACGTTACCGGCCTGGACCGTGCCCGATTTGATGATCAGCCCACCGGTGTAGGTATTCGCGCCGCTGAGGGTCCAGGTGCCGGTGGTGTTCACGATCACCGCCCCCGCCCCTGCCACGCCGCTTGTTCCGCCGTTGATGATGCTATTGATCGTGCCGCCCACACCTTGCAAATTGAGGTTATAGCCGGTCGAGGCTCCGACGATTGTGGCGGTGGTCGCGAGGGTGACGCCGCCCCCGGTGCCGCCGATGGCGACGCCCGAGTTGCCCAGCGTGATCGGCCCGGCGTAGGTGCCGGCGGTCGAGGCAATCAACGCGCCGCCGCCGCTGATGCCCGTGCCGTTGAGCGTCAGGGCGTTGGTGTTGGTCATGGTTTTGCCATTCAAATCCAGCGCCGCGCCAGCGGCGACGCTGACCGTGCCGGTGCTGGCACCCAAGGCGGTCGCGCTGCCAACCTTCACCGTGCCCGCGCTGATCGTGGTGCCGCCGCTGTAGGTGTTAGAACCGGAGAGGGTCCAGGTGCCCGCACCGTCTTTCACCACGGCCAAGTTGCCGCCCACGGAGCCGTTACCAATGATGCCCGTGATCGCATTCGCGCCGGTGTTGGTGCCGTTGAGTGTAAGCGTCGTCACATTCAATCCTGAAGAAACGCCGGTGACCGCGCCGATGCTCAGCAGGCTGGTGGCCGACGAGGCACCCGCCGTGAAAGTGGCCGCGCCGCCGTCGCCTTCAATCACGATGGCCGAGCTGATCGTGTCGGTATGATTGCCATTTGCCGCCAGCGTCTGGATGACCCCGCCGTTGTTCAAATGTAGGATGCCGGTTTGCAGTGTGTATTTAAACGCGGAAGTATTGCCGAAAGATAAGCCGCCGATGAAACGATTGGCATCCACCGTGACAAGGCGATCCGCCGTGAGGGTGTTGCTAAACGTGGCGACATCCGGGTTGTTGGTGGTGGTGGAGCCGGGGGCTGTCCCGCTAAGCCAGGGGATGGTGCTGCTGGTGATAACACTCCAGGTGCCTGCGGCGTTCACGTTCCAAGAGCCATCCGCCGCCTGCGAGGATTGGCCTGTGAAAAACAAGGCTGCGGCGGCGAGGACGAGGATTACTATTCTATTTTTCATCATGGGGAGCCCATTAAATCGGGATGAGATCATTCTCTCTCCTTTGCTCCCTTGTTCAAGATTTTTCCAGCTTTCGGGCTCTGGTTTCGAAAGCGCGTCCATCAAAAGGGCGGGCGCAAATTCCGGGTGGAAAGTTGATTTCGCCGTTTTAGGCACACGCGGTTTAAGCCGCATGCGCGCAGAAATTCTGCACGGGCTGCAAGTTGTTGATTGAGAGTCACTTCCCCGAATGGGGAAGTGGTTGCGGGGGCGGGATTTGAACCCGCGGCCTTCAGGTTATGAGTGGAGCTAATAGTTGAGCTTGCTTGCCTCAATTTGGGTTTCTTTTCTTGTGTATTCCAACCGGAATTTTTCCCGGTTGGCAAATTTTTGCACTCGCGAGCAAATTGGTTGTCATGCCCTGTCATGCGCGTTTGCAACGGATTTTCAGGGGCTGCAAATGAGAAAATGGCGGGCAAATAGGGGAAAGGAGCAATCGGGTTGACACAATACCGGAATGCATGAGCAATCCTACGCAATCCAATCTGTTGGCGGAACGACTCTGGACAACTCTTGATGTCCGGGAATTCCTCCAGTGCAGCAGCCGTAATGTGGCCAATCTCCGAAATGTCGGCCTGCCGTTTGTGAAGATCGGCCAGCTTGTGCGCTTCGATCCCGAAGCCGTAAAATCCTGGCTGCGCAGTCAGGCGCATTGAAGAACAGGCTGTTTGGAGTGGATTCATGCTGATTACGAAATCCTTGCCCAAAAACGGCTTCCAGTCCATCCAAAGAGAAGGTGCAAAACCATGATGATCGTTGCGCAACGATAGACATAAAGTAAAGTAGTGGTGCGGTTATGGACAAGAAGCTAGAAGCTCGTCGAGCTTGGTAGCTTTGAGGAATTGGGCGGCAGGTTTGTTGTGCTTTGCCAGTTCCTCGAAGTGGGCCTCTCCGCATTTGATCTTGGCGCTCTCCTTGTCACGGAGGTCGTCAGTGAAGAGGCTGCTCTTGGTTTCGACCACAAAGTATAGGCGCTCGATGCCGTCTTTATCCACGAGTACGGCCCAATCAGGGTTGTATGGGCCAAGAGGCGTAGGAACGCGAAACCAACCGGGCAGCTTTGCGTAAACCTTGATGGCTTCATTTTTTTCCAATTGCTCGGCAAAGGTGCGCTCGGTATCGGACTGGTAGATCACCTGCTCGTAGACTGCCTTGTTGGCATCAATCATGGACTTGAGATAGCCGGTCAGTTCCTCGGTCTCGAACAGTTGTTGAGCGTAGTAAACCTCTGCTCCAATCCGCTGGTATTTGATCCCGTCCACAAGGGCGAGGCGTTTGGAGCGGTTGATGATCTCAGCGGCGAGTTCGATGAATTGCTGCGGGTTGCGTTTGAAATCATCAAGCCGATCGCTTCCCATGATGATGCGGTGGATACTGCGACGGGTAAGCTGGGTCTTGTCCTGAAGGTCCGTGAGAATATCGGGCAGTTCAATATCGCCTTCGTCGAGGGTCACGGGCGCGGAAGTTGCCGTCTCTGTTGCATCCACGCCAGAGCGTCCGATGGAAAGGTCCGCTTTTCGCCATTGCAGGCGCGTCTTTGCGATAGGCGGCGCGTCCTTGAGTGCCTGGATGCAGGTCGCCAGCAGGGACTCGTTGTCGAACTGTACGCGGTAGGTCGTCTTGTGCTTGATACGTTCCCAGAGAGCCTTGAACTCCGCGCCGTGGAGCACAGCCTGGCGGGTCTTCACCTGTTTGCGGTCATCGGCGTTTTTGATTTCCAAGCGACCAGCCAACTTGCGCAGAATCTCCTTTACCTGCGGCAGTTGCGCGGCGAATGGTTCCGGCAGCGACAGGGTGCCGTCTTTGAGCTTTTGGCGCAGCGTTTCCTGCACCTTGCCTTTGGCATCCACAAGGCCAGCGGAACGCAAAACCTCCCAGAGGGCTTTTGACTGGTCAAACCCCAGCGGGGCGGGCTGGCCATCGGCTCCATTGACGCTGACCCCAGCGAATGCCCAGTGCTGCACTTTGCCAAATTCAATACCGGTTTCCTGCTCAATCTCCTTCTGCAAGTTTTCAGCGAACTGCTCGAAACTCTCCATCGCAATCACAGTGAGAGTGTTCACCTCGAAACCGCGCAGGCGTTCGCCATTCTGGTTCACGCAGAGGCGCAGCCCTCGCCCGATGGTCTGGCGGCGCTGTTGTTCCGAAGACATCTCCCGAAGGGCGCAGATTTGAAAGACATTCGGGTTGTCCCAGCCTTCGCGCAGCGCGGAGTGAGAGAAGATGAATTTCAGTGGCGTCTCAAAGCTCAGCAGCTTCTCCTTGTCACGCATGATCAGGCTATAGGTGTCATCGTCCGCCTGGCTGGTGCCCTTGGTGTCTTTGAAAACCTCCACCGTCTTGCTGCCGACCTTCTTCTTGTCGATGGAAAAGTAGCCGTTGTGAACATCCTCGGCAGCGGTGGTTAAATCCACCTCTTTGAATAGGCTCTGGTAATCCGGGTGCCTCGCGAGGCGGCGGTATTCCTCCTCAAAAATACGCGCGTAATCACCCTTTACCGTGTTGCCCTCCTCATCGTATTGCCGGTATTTCTCCACGGTATCAATGAAGAACAGGCTGAGCACCTTAATGCCCAGCGGGGCGAGGCGCTTCTCTTTATCCAGATGCTCCTTGATGGTGCGGTGGATCATCTGGCGCTGCACGGCCAGCGGGTCCACGTCGCCGAAGGCTTGGCCGGGGCGAAGATATTGCTCGCCGCCGGGATAACGGAGTTCCATGAACTGATCGCCCTGGGTCACACGGATTTCGCCCACCCGGCAATCATTGTAAACCGCCCGACCATTGCTGCTAAACTCCAGGTTATCGCCGTCTTGCACCGTTACTTCCTGCCGCCGAACGCCGGTCTTTGTTTGAACATCCATCTCCACCACGGCTGTGATGACGCCGCGCTTGTTGCTCACGGAGAGTAACCGCACATACGCCTTATTGTGCCCGCCTTCCACGGAGGCCGCTGCCACTTCAATCTGTTTTACCAGTTTCCGCTCGTAGGCATCCACGGCATCGAGCTTGAAGACCATGTGATGAGCCTCTTTCGGGGTCGCGGAATAGCGCAGATTGCATAGCGGGTTCATCCGCTCCATCGCCCTCTTCCCCTTGCCATCGAGTCCACCTTCCACACTCTGGGGCTCGTCCACGATGATAATGGGGCGCGTGGCCCGGATCAGATCAATCGGTTTCTCCCCGCCGGTCTTCTCACTGGGGCGATACATCACGTTCTTTGATTTCTCGCGGCGAGCAATTTCATCCGCTTCCTCTGTTTGGGCCTGTTGTTCGTCGCCGAACTTATTGATCGCCCCCACCGTCATTACCATGACTTGTATCTGCGGGCTGGTGGCGAAGTTGCGCACCTGGCCGAGCTTCGCAGAATCATAGATGAAGAAGTCGAAGGGAACACCCGCGTGAAGCCCCTTCAGGTGTTCTGCTGCCGTTTCGATGGTGTGATGGACACCCTCCTTGATCGCCACGGAGGGTACCACGATGACGAACTTGGTGAAGCCGTAGCGTTTGTTCAACTCGAAGATCGTGCGCAGATAGACGTAGGTTTTACCGGTGCCGGTCTCCATCTCGACGGTGAAATCCCCTGACTCCAGCGATGGGGATGGAGGAAGGCCGTTCCGTAGCTGGATTGCGTGCAAGTTCGCCAGCAACTCCTCATCGAGCAGGGTCAGGCGGTTCCCGATCCCCAGATCGCTTTCAGCAAAACCCATGCGCATCTGCACGTCTGCGGCATCACGGGTGACGGTGAACTCGGTGCGACAGATTTCCTGCCCGTGAAAAAGCTCGCAGACTGCTTCGATGGCCTGGAGTTGGTAATCGAGGTTGGGCTCGAAGTGGAGTTTCATGATCTTCAAATCCAGAGTGCGTGTGTGCGCCAGTTATTGGGTATTCCCATTTCGGCCAGCGGAATTTCAGCATACTCATCAAATAGGTCGAACAAGCGTTTTTTCCACTGCGTCGTCGGGCTTAGTTTGGCGAGCCAAAAATGGCACACGGTTAACATCAGGCCCACACGGTCAGGGGCAAAACCCGGTGCGGTGTGCCATTTCGGATTCTTGTTTTTCCCAGGCACGGAGGGTTTCACGCCGAAAACGCGGTTCCAGATTCGCGCATGATGGGCGCAAGAGTTCCGAAGGGTAAAGATGGCCTTTGTCCAGGAAAGCAACTGCTCATCGGGAAAGCCAAAGTCTGCTGCAACCTGTTTGATTACCTGTCGATCCACGCCATAAGCAAGTTGCAGAGCCGTTTCGCAAGTCATCAGTTCGCAAGCCATCCAGAGTGGAAGGTATTCGTGCTTGTCTCCGTATGTGGTCTCGAAATGCTTCACAAAGGCATCACTGGCCCGACTCTTCTCATTGTTGAGCTTGGACAACCATTTTTCGTAATCGGTTGATTCGAGTCCCCTGAGCCGGATCAGCGCCTTAAGATTCCGCCAGCAGCGACGCCAAACAGCCCTTTTCTTGAACCCCGGAAGATTCTTCTCATGCAAGTAACCGAACGGCCCGTGAGCTTGCGCAAAATGATGCACCAGGCGGGTTCGCACAGCCACTTCGATTCGTTCTATGGCGTCCAGCAGGATGATGCGCAGCCGCCGGTCAAAATTATACCGCCTCCATACTACATCAAAGCGCGTGCCTGGAATAAAATGATCCGTGGGGTGCCCTTGCGCATCCAAAATACGAAAGGGATAGAGATAGCCGCTGAGCCGGTAGTAGCTCACCGCCTCCAGCCGGGTAATCAGCTCATTGCGATTGGCGATGAGTCCCCTGCTCAGAAGAAGATCGGCCTGCTCTACAAACGTGAGGGCTTTTTTATTGTATTCCACGAGCCCCTCCTTTTCCCAGAAACGGTCGAATCAGGGCAGAAAAAACCCGCCGAATTACGCATGCAAGCAGAGGCGCGGCGGGTTTGATAGTCACACCCTCGCCCATTTCCATATTGGCGTCAACGAAAATTTGCAACCGCTGCAAAAAAACACGACCCGCACGCTTTCGAGCGCACAGGAGACCATTATAATATCGACAGGCTGGGGACATTGGCGAGAACGAAAAATTATAGGCTGCGCACGTTTGCGAGGGCGTGCTGTTCCAGGATGCAGGTGAGGTTGGTTTTGGCTACGTCGTCGGCGAAGGCGCTGTCGCGGAAGACGACGGTGGTTTCCCCGGCGGGGGCCAGGGTTTTGTGCCAGTCCACCATGCCCAGAGCGAGCGGCTCCACTTCTTCCCGGGCGATGGCCGGGGCGAGGCAGACGAGCAATGTGCCTGCGCCGATGCTGTGTACGGTCTTGCCTGCGATCTGACGTTGCTCCATCGGCACTGTCAGGTCGAGGCCCAGTTTCAGGAGCAACTCGAAGAGGATGTCTGTCTCGGTGCGGTCGGTTTTGAGGTGGTCGATGGAGTCTTCCAGCGTTTCAGCGAGATCGGCCCGGTTCGGTTCCCATGCGCGGATGTTGCTGCTGGCCAGCTTGAAGACGCGGAAACCGAGGTCGCCCGCAAAGAGGGGGTTCTCTTCTTTGATTTTCTTCCCGGCACGACGGAGTCGTTCTTTGGTTATCTCGGCGATATTGCGGGGCTTGCCAAGCTTATCGCAGAAGTCGGAGACGGATTTTTGCTCGCTATTGTTTGGATCAAGTGGTTCTGGAAGCTGAACCATGATTGAACGGCGACTTCCTCCATCCTCGGCGTTGAGCTGCAATGCAGCGTGCGCGGTCGTGGCACTTCCTGAGAAAAAATCGAGTATGATGCCGTCCCCTGTCTTGCTCGACCACTTAATTAGCTGCTTAATCAGTCGAATCGGCTTCTTGCCATTGGAATACGCAACATCCCCCTCTTTCGCAACATTGCCCATATCTTGATGAAAGCCTTTCCATAAATCGCCTCTTATGACGGTCCGTCCGAATCTTGGCTTGTAGTCATCTGACATTCTATAATTTAAGGCGAGTGGCATCAACGCTTGCAGAGTTCCATTGGCCAGCGTTGTCAGGAAATAAGTCCTGTGATCGGCCTCGAAAGCCTCCCATTTACCTATCTCCGTGGACCTTCCCGCAGCAGAAACCGGCGGTCTATCCACACGAGCGATTTTATTTAGATTGGCTTCAATAAAGGATTTTGCAGTCTCAGAAACGAGAATAAGCTTATTCACATTATTGACGCTGAAACTATTGCGCTCCAGCAAACCATACTGACGTATTTCGGCTCCCACTCGATTATCCGCCAACATCATCTCTGATAATGTCCCTAGAGTTCCGTCATCATGCATCCACACCGAGTAGTGCGTGTCATAAGATTCAATCCCATCGAGGAGAGGTGTGTGGGGAGCCTTATCGAATTCAACTGACTTTCTGAAAATATGAACAAACTCTACATTCTTCACAATCGTCCCCTGCTGTGCATTAACCGTCTTGGGTCCTGACGTTGTGGACATCTCAACAGCAATGGTATCAATGTAATTCTCTTCCCCAAAAACATCCGCAAGCAAGTGTTTCAGGTTGGCTGATTCGCTGTCGTCGATGCTCACAAAAATCACCCCATCCTCCCGCAGTAGATTTCGCGCCAACTTGAGCCGCGGCAACATCATGTTGAGCCAATCCGTGTGGAATCGCCCGGACGCTTCGGTATTGGTGGAAAGCTTCGCGCCGCCCTCGCCGGTCTGCCCGGTGAGTTCAAGGTAGTTTTTGATGTTGTCCTGAAAATTATCGGGATAGACGAAATCCTTTCCCGTGTTGTAGGGCGGGTCGATGTAGATGAGCTTCACCTTCCCGGCATAGGATTTCTGGAGGAGCTTCAAGACTTCCAGGTTGTCCCCCTCGATCATGAGGTTCCGGGTTGTCTCCCATGCCTCGCTCTCTTCTGGGCACGGGCGCAGGGTGCCGGTGCTGGGAGTAAGGGCGATCTGCCGGGCGCGGCGTTTGCCATGCCAGTTCAGGCCGTATTTCTCCTCGGCATCTGTCGCCGTTTTGTCGCCCACGAGCGCCTTGAGCACGTCCACATTGACGGCCACGCCGTCCTGGCCCTCAGTGATGAGTTCAGGGAAGAACGCCCGGAGTTTCGCCAGATTCTCGGCAGCGATGTCGGCGGATTGGGTTTGCGGGTCGTTGGCGGTGAGCGGTTGCATGGGAGTCTCGGTATGGGTCACGCGGAGGTTTATAGTGGGGGAAGGAAGCCTTATGGAACAGGAGTGAGGAGACGCACGCCGTCGCTATCCTCAATGAGATTATGTTTCAGGGGCCAGGAATTGAGTTTTACCACGAACACTTGAAGCCCCTCGCGCCGTCCCAGCTTGATGGCCGGGATCATGTCGGTATCCCCGGAAAAAAGGATGATGCGATCCACCAGTTTTTTAAGGGCCAGCGTAGCGACGTCGATGCCGATGCGCATATCCACGCCTTTTTGTTCCAGATTGGGATAGACATCCTTTGGCTTCGGCGTCACCGGCGAGCCGCCTTTCAGAAGGGCTTTACGCAGATTCGGGCGGAACTCCCACCCCCGTGCCTTCACCTCGCCGCGCCGCAATGCGATAAAGTTGCTTTGCCCGAGATCGAAGAAAAACCGCTTGCGGGCAGTAAACGCGGGGGTAGTGCTGTAATCAAATTTTGACCCGTCCAGCGGATTGGTAACTTCATGGCCGAACGGTTCGCAGTCGTAGTAGAAAATCCGAAAAAGCTCCTCGTCTTTCTCCAAGACGGACACGGCATTTTTGATCACTTGCGCAGCGTTCGGCCAATTTCCGGGCAGATTGAGGATTTTTCCCAAGCCCTTGCTAAACCAGCCTCCGTCAATGAGTAGTGCGGTTCTTTTCATGAAAAATAAAAAACTCACAGGCTCTTGCGAGCCTGTGAGCGGATTTTTTGCCAGCCTACTGGCGTAGCGGATTTAAAGCTGTGAACGTCTTTGTTCTGAAAAGACCCTACCACGCATCTGGCGGAGCCGCAAAGGAAAATCGACCAACATTTTGATTCCCTCCCAGATTTGGATTTTACAAACGTCCAGCCAGCGACGTTCAATGAGAAGATCGTTTTGAAGCACAGGATTGGTTCTATCTGAAACACTGGAAGCATGGATAGGTTTTCTTTTTACAACTGTGCCGCCAGTTCCACAAGGCCAGCTTCAAGGGCTTTCACTTGAAGATTCCAATCCACGCGCCGGTTGATTTGATTTTCCTTGTCGGCATGGGAGCGGAGCGTTGCAATTTCACGGGTCAGGCGTTCGTGCTCTGCCAAGGCGGTGCGGCGGCGCTCGGCAGCGCGAGCATCGGCGGCGGGCGTGAAGCGGCCCGTCAATCTTGCGGCGGCGTAGGCCTCGAACCGTTCAATCCAGCCGTGGTAGAAGGACTGGAGATGCTGGCGCGGCTGGGCAGAAATATTCAGCGATGTGAGGAAATCATTCGTTGCCAGAGTTTCCTCGGCCACGGCAGCGGTGATGAGGGAGCCATCCAGCACTGTCTGTCCCGACTGCCCCTGCGACCAGCGCAGGTGGGCCAGCGAGAGCGTGAAGCCGACCGGCTGTGACAGAATGAGAAAAACGGGATACGGAATGGCACGATGGATTAGCTCCGTGAGGCGCGGTGCCCTGGCATCTGCCCGAAGCGTGAGCGAGAGCACTGCGATTTCAAGATACTCGCGGGTGTCGTCGCGATATGGGGGCACTCCGATGGTGGCGGGTTTGAGTGCGGCGAGCCAGAGTAGTTCCTCGATGCCATCGTTGATCTGCCGCTTGTCGGCGGCGGTGGGCGCGCCATTTTCCACCAGCAGCTTTTTGGGCACGCGCTGATCCACCCGCGCGTCGGCGGGAAGCCCAAGGGCGTCAATGATTGACGAAAGTTTGAATAGCACACTCATGCGTTAGCTACCTCCACGCACTCCTTTCTGAAGTCACAATCGCGGCAACGCTTTGTGCGTCGGTCCAAGTAATTCTGAATGCCAAAGCAACCGGGGCGTCGAACCTCCTGAGCCGGTTGGGGTGTCAGGCGACATGCCGCCCACTTTAACCATTGGCCGGTGAGCCACATGTTGGAGGCGAACTTCTGGAAGTTTCCATTGACCGCATTGTTGATGTCGTCGATTCCAAATGCTAACCGCTCCGCAGCCATTCCCAAAGCGTGGAGCGTTTGAGCAAAGCCTCCCATGAAGCTTACAGTGCCACCGACGACTGTGACGAATATACAGCAACCAACCCAGAAGGAGCCTTCACCGTCGCCTGTGTGAGTGACCTCAATTCGGCAGTCATTTTGCACTTCGACTGACAGCAATTGACGAAGAGCCTCGCACGATTCTCGAATGCACGCCTCCTTATCTTCATCGGTGAAAGTAGCACCTGCATCCTTTTCGAATTTTAGAGTAAAGTTTGCCAACTCGTATCGGGTAGCATTATCGGCCCATTCGCGTGCAGACGGCATGATTACAAGGAAAGCGACAATCTCAAAATCGTTGATTCCAGCAAATTCACCCTTCATTGCATGGGTGCCGCCGGGAGTGAAGAGGCTGGCTACGGCGCGTTCCTCTTTTTTGCCAATGACGGATGCCACAGCGGCAGAAAGGAGCTTGCGAGCACGGGACATGTCTTCGCCCTGCTTGGTGGTCTTGTCGAAGCGGGTGTAGCCTTCCGCATCCGGCAGGTCGCGCCCAACGGAGATACGCTTAATGCGGTCGAGCACGGTCTTCGCCTGGGTGAACGGTAGCAACACGGTGCCGTCGTCACCGACATGGACGAGGTAATGCGGTGCAAGCGGATAGCCTGGTTCGAAAGACTTGGCGGCAGCCTCTCCTTCGGCTCGCAGGCAGAAGACGATTCCCGGCGGGATGGAGACCTCCGGCGAACTGGTAACGGAAAACGTGCCTAATGGCAGGGATTCGAGTTTTCCGGGATGAGCTTTGAGGTAATGAGCGAGATCAATGCGGAAATCTGTGAGAGTGAGATCGGCGATGGAGACACCGCTGGAGAGGTCTTCCAGATCGATAACGGCATCCTGGAGCTTGAGAAGCTGGGTGCGGCGGTATTCCAGATCGTTCATCTGGTTGCCCGACTGCTGCTCAATGATGTTTTCCTCGCCGGTGGCGGAAACATCCAAGAGCACCATGCGCCCGGAGACCCGCTGTTCCAAATTGATATATTCCTCCAGTTCGATGTTCGGCCAAAAATTGACGAGTTGGATACGGCTATTCGGCGAACCGATGCGGTCAATGCGCCCGAAACGCTGAATAATGCGGACGGGGTTCCAATGGATGTCGTAGTTGATGAGGAAATCGCAGTCCTGAAGGTTCTGCCCCTCACTGATGCAGTCGGTGGCAATGAGGAGATCAATGTCGCCCTCGGCAGCGAACTCCTCGGGACGTTCCTTGGAGCGAGGCGAAAATGCAGTGAGAATGCTGGCGAGGTCTTTGCGAAGATTTGGCAGCGTGGTCTGGTTACGCCCACCGCCGGTAACGAGAGCGGAATGCAGGCCAAGCTCGGATTGTGCCCACGGTGCCAGTTCTTCATAAAGATACTTGGCGGTATCGGCGAAGGCGGTGAATACGATAATCTTGCGGTTACCGGGATTGAGCGGGTGTCGAACTTTTTCCGCGATCACGTCACGGAGCGTGGTGAGTTTGGCGTCGCGCGCGGCACCCACTTGGTGCGCGGCAGAGTAAAGCGTGGCAAGACGATTACGGTCTTCAGTGAGGTCTTGTTTCCAGCGGACGAGGTCCACATCCTTCACGAGCACCTTCACCTTTCGCCCGACAAGCAGGCTCTCAAATGCCGGGTCGTCGATGTCCACATCCTCAATCTCGATTTCCTCTACAGATTCCTCATGGGCTTCAATCTTGGCGAGCGTGGCCTCCACGTCCGTAAGCTGGCGCTTGACCGTGAGTGCAAACGAGGGCACCGCGCTTTCCATACGCTTTAGCACGTTGACGCGAATCAGGTGGATCAGGCTTTCCTCGCGGTCCACCTGGCGGAAGAAGCTCTCGCCACCACGAATCCGTGTGCTGTATTTCGCATCGTAAGCGGCCTGCTTGTGAGGGAGCACGTAGCGGAGCGGTGCGTAGGCAGCAAGGGTCAGACGGCGGATCTCGTTGTTGATTTCACGGATGGAACGAAATTCCCCTGCGCGATCCACGTCCGGCTTGTAATTGATTGGCTTGAGCCGCTCGGGGAATGTGCCCGTCTCCGCCGTGCCGTAGTATTTCTCGATGTGCTTGCGCGACCGGGCAATCGTAAGCAGGTCGAGCAGCTTGAAGTAATCGAAGCCGAGCATCTCGATAAGGCGCGGCGGGGTGCGGTCTGCTTCCTCAGTAGCAAGCCATCGGTTGAACTGAAGCTGCGCCTTGCGAACGGTGGCCTCGATGCTTGTGATGCCGTGATCCAAAAGAGCGGTATCGTCACCTTCAGTGACGAAGGCGATCTGGTTTTTTAGGTCGGCGAGGCGGTTGTTCACCGGCGTGGCGGAGAGCATCAGCACCCGAGTTTTCACGCCCTCCTTAATAATGCGGCGCATGAGGCGGTCATAGCGCGTTTCGCGATCCTTGAGGGAGGCTTTGTTGCGGAAGTTGTGCGACTCATCGATGACCACGAGGTCGTAATTTCCCCAGTTGACATGAGAGAGATCGATGTCGCCGGATTTTCCCCCGTCACGGGAGAGATCGGTGTGATTCAAGACATCGTAATTAAGGCGGTCGGTGGCGAGAATATTGCGGCGGTCATTAGCCTTGTAGAGCGTCCAGTTATCGCGCAGACGCTTGGGCACCAGAACCAGCACACGATCATTGCGCAGTTCGTAGTATTTGATGATGGCCAAGGCCTCGAAGGTTTTTCCGAGACCTACGCTGTCGGCGATAATGCATCCGCCGTAGCGTTCCAACTTGTCGATGGCTCCGATGACGCCATCGCGCTGAAATTTGAAGAGTTTCTTCCAGACGACGGTGTTGCGAATACCGGTCGCGGATTTCACAATCTTCTCTTCGTCGAGTTCGTCGCCCCGGTCTTTGAAGAGATGAAAAAGCGTCAACGCGTAGATGAGGGAAGGCTCGCGACGAGTTGTCAGTTCGCTCAGTTGTGCCAACAAGGCATCCTTAGCCTCGGTGGTTGATGGCAGCGCGTTCCATAACTGCTCAAACCATGCGGCTAAAAGCTGGGATTCTTCCGGCGTCTCGGTGGCTTGCACCAGACTAAATTGATTCGGGAGCGTGATGCCAAGCCCATCCGTCGTGAGGGGACAATTTCCACTGATGACTTGGGATGGTGTGCCGTCAGCGTTCTTCGTAACCAAGGTGGCTTGCGGAAGGGGGCCTGGCGCAGCTTTGATCTCCACGCCCTTGCAAAGCCATTCGGCGAAATTACGAGCAAGTTTGTGAGCGGATAACTGATTCCGAAAGCCACGGTCGAGATCCGAGCCAAGGAGGGATTGAGTATTTGCGTGGTCAGTGGGGAGAATCAGTCGGCATGAGGAAAGACGGCTCAGAACTTCCCGCAACTCACCATAGGCAAAAAGGGAAAGATTAGGGGTCGCCCCATCAAGCCCACCACCAGTCGTCAGGTTGGCGCGGAGTTCGTCTATGACACGTTCCGCACCTTGGTTTTTGAGAAGTTTCATGCTGCTAAATATTAAACTTTATCGCGTTGGGTAGGACATTTACTGGGCGACACTACCACAGCGCGGTTCTTCGCTGTCATTGCTGTCCCTCCGATGGATTAGGGACATATTCTTGCGGATGTGAGAGAAATGCTGACCCACGCTTCATGCGGGCGATTGTTTGGTCGGCAACAAGAGCGACGAATTTATCCGGATCGCCGGGCCGAGCAGGCTGGTGAAGGCGGTGAATCCGAGGACTGGCGACGGACGAAGGTTCACGTCGGAAAACATAAAGGACTCGACCTTTGCGACCTTGACCGCGAATCGGTGCAGTCCCTGATCGACAAATGGCTGCCCACCGCGAAGGCGAATCCAAAGCCCCTTGCGGATGACCGGCGGCTCATCGCCGCTCTGGAGTTGGCGGCTGCTGAACTCAATGTGACCGAGGACAACATTCCCTATTAACCGGAGAAACCGCCATGATTCTCGTCAAACGCGAAAGCGCCTCCCACTGGTATCTACAGGACAGCACCCCATTCCATGAAGTGGAACGTGCCGATGGGAAAGGCTTGCGGTCGGTTACGTTGCGGGATGCCCGGAAAGTCCGGGCATACCCGTCGGTCACGAATGTTCTGAGCGTCCTTGCCAAACCCGGCCTCGATGCATGGAAACAGGAACAGGCGATCCTCGCCGCGCTCACACTTCCCCGCAACGAAGGTGAATCGGAGGATGAATTCGCCCGGCGTGTGGTGTCGGACATGGGGGAGCAGGTTCAGCACGCGGCTGATCTTGGAACCCAGATTCACGCGGCGTGCGAAGTCTATGCGCAATCCAAGGCGCTGCCAGAAAGCGCGGACGTTCGGCGGCTTTTTGAGCCTGTTCGCGAATGGTTCGATACGGAAGTCGACCGGATCGCGTCTGTCGAAGCAGTGGTTGCCCATCACGAGTTCGGATACGCTGGCACAGTCGATCTGGTCGCCAAGCTCAAATCCACTGGCGGTTGGGCGGTCGTGGATTTCAAAACACAGAAAGTCCGGCGCGATGCCAAAGGCGTAGTGAAGCCGTCGTTTTACGAAACGTGGCCTCTCCAACTCGAAGCCTACCGCCAGGCAATTCTGCACAGTGGCGAGGGCAAGCAGCCAACCGACATTGTTTCGCTGGTGATCGGCTCGACCGAGCCGGTTCCTGTGACGCCGAAGCTCTGGCCGCGCGAGGAACACACCGCGTATTGGAAGGCGTTCCTGAACGCACGGAACCTCTGGGTCTGGATCAAAGGTTACTGCCCGATTGAGGGAGACATTTCAGCCGCAGCCTAAAAACGGGGAGAACACCAATGACACAAGGCACCCTTTTTGTCCCTGGCCCCGGCGGAAGCTTGCGCATCAGCCTGTTGAGCGACGTTTCACCCAGACGTCCGAATCGCCGCCGCCACACCCTCCTTTGGCGAATCGTCTGCTTTGTCGCAGGCGTGGTCATCGGCTGGATCACCCACGGAATTCTATGATGGATGAGGAGAACAGTTTTGAGCGGGCGGTTGAGGCAGATGAAAACGTCTGCCTCACCGGCCCGGGCGGTACGGGAAAAAGTTTTCAGACACGGCGGATGATTGCGCGTGATCCCGGGCGCTTTGCCGTCACGGCTTCCACCGGTATTGCCGCACTCAACATTGGCGGGCTTACCCTGCACCGGTGGAGCGGCATGATGCTCGGGCCACAAAACGGCGAGACAGACGAGGACTATCTTGATCACCTCATGGCGGACAAGCGATTCAGCGTCCGCGCGGGTTTCGACCGGATTCGGGCGGCGCGATCTCTTGTCATCGACGAGGTGTCGATGCTTAACGGGCGCACGCTGGATTTCCTCAACTTCCTTTGCAAACGACTCCGCAGCGACCCACGGCCTTTTGGCGGAATCCAGATGATCGTGACCGGCGATTTTCTTCAGCTCCCACCGGTCAAGAAAGACCCGCGCGCCGCGTACGATTGGGCGTTTGAATCACGGGCATGGCGCGAGGCCGGGTTCAAAGTAATCCACCTCACGAAGATCCATCGTCAGGACGATGCCGCATTTATCCGTGCGCTTCCGGCGGTGGTGAGTGGCAGGTCAATGGCGACCTGAATGCAAATGGATTCTATGGCAATTTCAACGGCGACGGCTCAAATCTCTACAACCTCACAGCCCTCCAACTGCTGAGTCCCTTCGGGAATTCCATTTATGATTCCGGTTCCGGCAATTGGCAGGTGAACGGGAGCGTCTATGCAAACACTTTCAACGGCGCATTCAGCGGCGATGGATCGAATCTCTCGAATGTCGCTGCCGTCCAGGTGGCAAGCCCGTGGGGGTATTCGATCTACGACGCTGGTTCGGGCAACTGGCAAGTCGATGGAGGCGTTGCGGCTGTGTGGTTCAGCGGCGACGGATCGAGTCTTTCCAATCTCACGGCATTCCAATTGAACAGCCCTTACGGTTATGGGATTTATGATTCCGGCTGGGGCAATTGGCAAGTTGGCGGCGGCATGAGCGCGGGATGGTTCAACGGAAGTTTCGGCGGGGACGGTTCCGGCCTTTACAACATCAACGCAAGCCAGTTGAACAGCCCCTACGGATACTCGATCTACGACTCCGGTTGGGGCAACTGGCAGGTCAACGGGAACCTTTACGCGAACAGCTTCAGCGGGGATGGTTCCGGGCTTGGCAACATCAGCGCGAGCCAACTGAATAGTCCCTACGGTTACTCGATCTACGATTCCGGCTGGGGGAACTGGCAAGTGAATGGCTGGATGTACGGCTCCTTCGGCGGGGACGGCAGCGGGCTACAGAATGTCTTTGCCCAATATGCGTATTGCGATCAGAACGGAAACGACATCGTGAATACCTATCCCCAGCAATGGGGATATTACGGCAGCATGAGCGTCGGCTCCGCAGATTCGACCAACAACGCTTCCAGTGCCAATTACGCCAGCTACGCCAACGCGGACAATTGGGGATACCAACTTTACGGTGCGGGCAACATTCCTTGGAATTACTTCGGCGGCAGCCCAAATCCGGGAGACGTGGTGTCATTCGATGGGAATAACTGGACTCCATCGCTCGCATTTCCGACGCCAACTACGGTGTCCAATGCTACAGCGCGGTATGCCACCAGCGGAATGCGCCCCGGCTGGCTCGTCAAACAACTCGATAACCGGACGGTATATCAAGTGCTCGATCCAAACGACTGCGCCACGGAACTCGGCTGGGTTTCTGTTGGGCCATTTATCCTTGTCCCGGCCAACAGCACGCCGCTCGCCATCGACAACCCTTCGCCCACGCTCGGAACCGCAATTCACTGCTCAGCGGGAACATGGAGCGATAATCCCACAGCCTACGCATATCAATGGTTTAGGAATGGGTCTGCCATCAATGGAGCAACCGCCCTGGCTTACACCGTGGTCGCTGCCGACGACGGGGACAGCTTGCAATGCGTGGTGTCCGCAACTAACGCAGCAGGAACAGGCACCGATAACGCTTCCATCCAGGTGGTTGTGCTAACCGCTCCAACAAACACGTCTGCGCCTTCGATTTCTCCAGCAGGTGCGCCAAATGTGGGCGATACACTCTCTCTGAGCGGCGGTTCGTGGACGGGTTACGGTTATAGTATGTCCTACCAGTGGAAACGTGGCGGAAACGCGATTTCCGGGGCAACAGGGGCAACCTACACGCTCGGTGCCGCCGACGCCGGGCAGCCCATCACATGCACCGTCACTCGGACGAATATTCGCGGCTCTGCGGCAGCGACCACTGCGGCAACTGGAACGGTGACAAAACTCATCGCGGTCAATACCGCTATTCCGACTTTAAGCCCCGCAACATTGTTTCCTGGCGCGGTCGTCACCTGCGCGCAGGGAACATGGAATTATCACCCCACAAGCTGT
>Ga0209697_10001537_pt1 | contig 35286 bp, 28 predicted proteins | sample AliMusrvi5mmetaG_FD_184115 | JGI IMG/M metagenome (GOLD analysis project Ga0209697, IMG submission 184115) | Freshwater lake bacterial and archeal communities from Alinen Mustajarvi, Finland, to study Microbial Dark Matter (Phase II) - Alinen... | ecosystem: Environmental > Aquatic > Freshwater... | reverse complement strand
AACTCGGGCTGGTCTCGCTGGTGGTAACTCATCAGCAACTCCAGCGTCCCATTTGAACCGCCGTATGCGGAGCCGCACGTACGGTGGTGTGAGAGGGCTGAGGGGGCAACCCCTCACCCTACTCGATTGCGCCTATTCAATGGACCACCCAAGGCAGTCGCACCACCTCAACGACCCGGACCGAGGAACGCCAGGACCACTGGCAGATGTTGTTCGAAGTCAGTCAACCCATGGTCGCTGCCTTCGATCAGATGCAAGTGGGCGCCAACATAGCGTGCGTGCATCTCGCGCCAGTCCAGCAATTCGTCGCCTTTGGCGATGACCGCCAGATAGCGATCCGGCCGCGTCATGCCCGGCAAGGTCAACTCGCGCAGTTCCTGTACAAATTCGGGTTGAAAGTAGAAGCGATCCTGTGGATCATGCCAGTTGCTTTGCTCGCCGATATGGTTTGCCAGGTCGCGTGCCGGATTGACAGCCGGATTGAGCAACACCGCCCGGCAACCAGTCTGCTCGGCGACCCAGGTCGCGTAAAACCCGCCCAGTGAGGAGCCGATCACGGCAATCGATTCGCGTGGCCAGTCCGCGATGCCCTTCATCAGCAGCGCCATCGCCTCACGCGGCGAGGGCGGCAGTTGCGGGCACCACCAGATCAGGCCTGGGCATTCGCTTCGCACCCGCTCGGCCATCAGCCGCGCCTTGGCTGACTGTGGTGACGAGCGAAAACCGTGCAGGTACAACAGATGGGTCGCGGGCAGTGCAAGTGTCATCGGGACATCATAAGGGAGCACCGCAAGGGATAATCCGCGCATGGCAGTCGTATTCAAGCGTCCCACGCTCTGGCAACTCATCACACCCTGGTTTCGCGGTTTCGACGGTCCGCTGGCCTTCGCCATCTTTGCGCTGGCCTGCGCCGGCCTGCTGACCATGTATTCGTCCGGCTACGACCAAGGCAGCCGATTCGAGGACCATGGCCGCAACATGCTGCTGGCCGGCGCCATCCTGTTCGTCGTGGCACAGATTCCTCCGCAGCGGCTGATGGCGCTTGCACTGCCGCTGTACGTTGCCGGGGTCACCCTGCTGATCGCCGTCGCTGTCTTTGGCGTCACCAAGAAAGGCGCGCGGCGCTGGCTTTATGTCGGCGTCACGATCCAGCCCAGCGAAATACTCAAGATCGCTGTGCCGCTGATGCTGGCCTGGTGGTTCCAAAAACGCGAGGGGCAATTGCGCCCGCTCGACTTTGCCGTGGCCGCGCTGTTACTGGCGCTCCCGATTGCCCTCATCGTGCGTCAACCGGATCTGGGCACCGCGGTGCTGGTGCTGTCGGCAGGCCTGTCGGTCATCTTCTTCGCCGGCCTGTCATGGAAATGGATCGTGCCGCCCGTGCTGCTGGGCGTGCTGGGCGTGGCTCTGGTGGTTGGATTTGAGCCTCAGTTGTGTGCCGACGGCGTGCGCTGGCCGGTGCTGCACGATTACCAGCAACAGCGAATCTGCACACTGCTCGATCCCTCGCGCGACCCGCTGGGCAAAGGCTTTCACATCATCCAGGGCATGATTGCCATCGGATCGGGCGGTTTCTGGGGCAAGGGCTTCATGCAGGGGACGCAGACTCATCTGGAGTTCATTCCGGAGCGCACGACCGACTTCATCTTTGCCGCTTTTTCGGAAGAGTTCGGCCTGTTCGGCAATCTGCTGTTGATCGCTGGTTTTGGCTTTCTGATTCTGCGCGGCCTGGCGCTTGCCGTCGAGGCGCCAACGCTGTTCTCGCGGCTGCTGGCCGGCAGCATCACGTTGATCTTCTTCACTTACGCCTTCGTCAATATGGGCATGGTCAGCGGCATTTTGCCGGTCGTGGGTGTGCCCCTGCCCTTCGTGAGTTATGGCGGCACCGCTATGGTCACGCTGGGCATGGGCCTGGGCATCCTGATGTCGATCGCCAAGTCCAAGCGTCTGGTGCAGTCCTGAAACCAGTGCCACGCACAAGGCGCGCGCCATCATCCGGGCCGCGCATTTCCGACCACCCGCCGGTAATGGCAAAGGCAACTGACTAGAATGAAATCATGATCTCCCGCGAACCCACCCTCGAACGACTGGCCATCGCCAAGTCCTTGTTGCTGACCCCCTTTGGTCTCGATGAATCCCACTTGGGGCGCGCGCTGAGCGAAATCAGGACCAACCGGATGGACGAGGCCGATCTGTATTTTCAGTACACCCGCTCCGAAGGCTGGAGTCTGGAAGAAGGAATCGTCAAGACCGGTTCCTTCAGCATCGACCAGGGCATGGGGGTGCGCGCGGTCAGCGGTGAAAGAACTGCGTTTGCGTACTCGGATGACATTTCGGAGGCATCGCTGCTGGACGCAGCGCGCACGGTGCGCTCCATTTCAACGGCGGCGCAGACCGGGCGTGCCAAGGTCGTGACCAAAAAGATCGCTGCTTCGCGCGCCCTATATTCCGGACTCGACCCGATTGCCACGCTCGACAGCACGGCCAAGATCAACCTGCTGGAGAAAGTGGAGCAACAGGCCCGCGCCAAAGATCCGCGCGTGGCGCAGGTCATGGCCGGGCTGGCCAGCGAATACGACGTGGTGATGGTGGCGCGTGCCGATGGCACGCTGGCAGCTGATGTGCGGCCGCTGGTGCGTCTCTCGGTGACGGTGATCGCGCAGCACAAAGGCCGCCGTGAGGTGGGCTCGGCCGGTGGCGGCGGGCGCTTCGGTCTGGCCTATTTTGACGAGGCCATCATCACGCAATACGTTGATGAAGCCGTCAAGGCGGCGCTGACCAACCTGGAAGCGCGTCCGGCGCCGGCGGGCGAAATGACCGTCGTGCTCGGTCCCGGCTGGCCTGGCATCCTGTTGCATGAAGCCATCGGCCACGGTCTGGAGGGTGACTTCAACCGCAAGGGTTCGAGCGCATTTTCGGGACGCGTCGGCCAGCGCGTCGCAGCCAAGGGCGTCACAGTTCTCGATGACGGCACGCTGCCACAGCGACGCGGCTCGCTCAATGTCGATGACGAGGGCAACACCAGCCAGCGCAATGTGCTGATTGAAGACGGGATTCTGAAAGGCTACATCCAGGACGCCATGAATGCGCGCCTGATGGGAGTGGCGCCAACCGGCAACGGGCGGCGCGAAAGCTATGCGTCGGTACCCCTGCCGCGCATGACGAATACCTATATGCTCGCGGGTGACAAATCGCCCGAAGAAATCGTGGCGAGCATCAAGAAAGGCTTGTACGCGACCAACTTCGGCGGTGGTCAGGTTGACATCACATCGGGCAAATTCGTGTTCTCGGCGAGCGAGGCATTCTGGGTCGAGAACGGCAAGATCCTGTATCCGGTGAAGGGCGCGACCATCGTCGGCAACGGGCCCGACGCGCTGACGCGCGTCAGCATGATCGGCAACGACATGAAGCTCGACAGCGGCGTGGGCACCTGCGGCAAGGAAGGCCAGAGCGTACCCGTCGGCGTCGGCCAGCCGACCCTGCGCATTGACGGACTGACCGTCGGTGGCACGGCATGAACGCGGCGGACTGTGCTACATTCGGGACCATGAAGTTGGCCCGTTCTTACTTTAGCTATTTTTGGTTCTCAAGCGCCTGTGGCGGTAGAGAGTTCTGAACGTACCCAAAGAAAACGTCCTGATCTTCCAAAAACCGCCGCAGCCCGGCGGTTTTTTTGTGCCTGTTTGACTTTTTATCCGATTGAACTAGGAGCCTCGTCATGAATGCCAAAGCCACCGCCACAGGAACCGATGCCTGGTATGCGAACCCCGTCGCCGCCCCCCTCACTGACCGCTACGGTCAGACCGACGACCAACGCATCAAGGACATCACTGTGTTGCCTCCTCCAGAGCATTTGATACGCTTCTTCCCAATCAAGGGCACGCCCACCGAAACCCTGATCAGCACAACACGCCGGCGTATTCACGACATCATGACGGGCCAGGACGATCGCCTGCTTGTCGTCATCGGCCCGTGCTCGATCCACGATCCGGCGGCAGCACTCGACTACGCACAGCGGCTCAAGGCGCAGCGCGACAAATATGCAGGAACCCTGGAAATCGTGATGCGTGTGTACTTCGAGAAGCCGCGCACCACTGTGGGATGGAAGGGCCTGATCAACGACCCCTACCTGGATGAAACTTTCTGCATCGATGAAGGCCTGCGCATGGCGCGCCAGTTGCTGATCGAGATCAACCGGCTGGGACTGCCGGCCGGCAGCGAATTCCTGGACGTGATTTCGCCGCAATACCTTGGCGATTTGATCTCCTGGGGCGCGATTGGGGCGCGCACGACCGAAAGCCAGGTGCACCGCGAGCTGGCCTCAGGCCTGTCGGCACCGATCGGCTTCAAGAACGGAACCGACGGCAACATCAAGATTGCGACCGACGCGATCCAGGCTGCGGCCGGCGGCCACCACTTTCTGTCGGTGCACAAGAATGGCCAGGTGGCCATCGTGCAAACTCACGGCAACCTGGACTGCCATGTCATCCTGCGCGGCGGCAAGGCCCCCAACTACGACGCCGCCAGCGTGGCAGCCGCCTGCAAAGACCTGCGGGCGGCCAAGCTGCCAGAGACGCTGATGGTGGATTGCAGTCACGCCAACAGCAGCAAGCAGCACGAGAAGCAGCTTGATGTGGCGCGCGATATTGCCGCGCAACTGGCGGGCGGCTCCAGCAGCGTATTTGGTGTCATGGTGGAAAGCCATTTGCAGGCTGGCGCCCAGAAGTTCACGCCGGGCAAGGACAAGGCATCTCAGTTGGAATACGGCAGGAGCATCACGGATGCCTGTCTGGGCTGGGGCGATTCATTGCAGGCCCTTGAAGTGCTGTCCACCGCCGTCGTGACACGCCGGAACCGACGCACTGCCAAAGCTTGAGGCATCTCGCGGCGCGAGTTCAAGCGGCTGGCATCAGGCTCCTGGCTTGTGCTCCAATCGCTGCAGCAGTTTGAGGTGAATGCCGCCAAAGCTGCCATTGCTCATGCACAGAATGTGGTCCCCACCGCGGGCGCGGCTCAGCACCTGGGCCACCAGGTCGTCGATGGTGTCGGCAACCAGCGCCTTGTCGCCCATGCCAGCCAAGACTGCATGCGCATCCCAACCCAGGCCGCCGCCATGGCAAAACGCAAGGTCGGCGCCCTCCAGACTCCAGGGCAGTTGCGCCTTCATGGTGCCGAGCTTCATGGTGTTGGAGCGCGGCTCAAAGACGGCCAGGATCCGTTCATTCGGACCCACCTTGCGGCGCAGTCCGTCGACCGTAGTGCGGATGGCGGTGGGGTGATGGGCAAAGTCGTCATAGAGGGTGATGGCGCCGTCGGGGCGCTGCACTCGACCACGCACCTCCATGCGTCGCTTCACATTTTCAAAGCCGCTCAAGGCACGCCCGGCCTGTTCCGGCGGCACCCCCACGTGCTGGGCGGCGGCGATCGCCGCCAGCGCATTGAGCTGATTGTGCACACCGCTGAGTTCCCAAGCCACCTGCGCAACCGCGCGCCCCTGGTACAGCACGTCAAACGCATCGGGTTCGCCAACCGCGGTGAAATCGCTGACCGCCGCGCCAAAGCTGCGCACCTCGCTCCAGCAACCCGCATGCAGCACGCGCGCCAGACTCTCCTCCAGACCATTGATGATGACCCGCCCCGATCCATGCGCGCCAGTGCCCGGAACGGTGCGGATCAGGTGATGAAACTGGCGCTCGATAGCAGCAAGGTCATCAAAGATGTCGGCGTGGTCAAACTCAAGGTTGTTCAGGACCGCCGTTCGCGGGCGGTAATGCACGAACTTGCTGCGCTTGTCGAAAAAGGCGGTGTCGTATTCGTCCGCTTCGATCACGAAGGCCGGTTGCCCGCCGAGGCGGGCCGACACGCCAAAGTTTTGCGGCACGCCACCGATCAGAAAGCCGGGCTGCAGGCCCGCACTCTCCAGAATCCAGGCGACCATGGCGGTTGTCGTGGTCTTGCCATGGGTGCCGGCGACGGCAATCACATGCCGCCCCTGCAGGACATGCTCGGACAGCCATTGCGGCCCGCTTGTGTAGGGCAGACCGGCGTCCATGATCGCCTCAATCAAGGGGAATTTCGGGCTGCCGTCGGGCAGACGCGCGCGGCTGACCACATTGCCCACTACAAACATGTCAGGCGCAAGCGCCAGCTGCTCGGCGCCAAAGCCTTCGATCAGGCCGATATCGAGCGCACGCAACTGCTCGCTCATCGGCGGATAGACAGCACTGTCGCAACCGGTGACCTTGTGGCCGGCTTCGCGCGCCAACGCGGCCAGCCCGCCCATGAAGGTGCCGCAAATGCCGAGGATATGAATGTGCATGGGGGGATTCTAGGCTGGCGCGTGTGCGACCAATGCGGCGCAAAATAGAGTCAATGGACTCGTTGAAAGCTGAAATTGCCGCTGTCGCAGCCCGCATCGTGGTTGAGGAAGGCCAGGAATACGGGCCTGCCAAGCATCGCGCGGTCAAACAGATGGGATTGCCCGGACGCACGGCCTTGCCGGATAACGATGCTGTCGAAGAAGCTGTGATCGACTACATCTCTCTCTTTTACGCTGAAACGCAGCCGGGCGAGTTGCGGGCCTTGCGCCGACTGGCGCTGACCTGGATGCAGCGCCTGGCGTCGTTCAGGCCCCATCTAGGAGGCGGCGTTTGGCATGGCAACGCAACGCGACTTTCAGACATTTATATTCAGTTGTTTTGCGATGACTGCAAATCGGCCGAGATCGCGTTGATCGATCATGGTGTGAGGTACATCGCGCGCACCATCACCGGATTTCATGGTGCGCCGGTCGAGGCGCTGAGCCTGAACGCCTTCTGCCCGGACTTGAATGACATGACCGCGATTCACCTGCTGGTGTACGACCACGATGACGTGCGCGGTGCGCTGCGACCAGACGCCAAAGGACGCACGCCGCGCGGGGATCTGGCAGCGGTTCAGGCTTTGTTGCATGATCAGGGCACATGACAGATTCCAATCCACCCTCGGAAACCGCACCAGCCTCCAGTTGGCCCCGTCGGCGCTGGTTGACCGGTGCGCTCGCCGGAGCCGCAGTGCTGGGCGGGGCTGGCGCGGCTTGGTGGCAAAACCACCGCTCGAAAGAGGTCGACGAAACCGCCAATCCCGATTTTTGGCAAGCCGCCTTCATGACCCTGAACGACACATCGCTACCCATGAACACTTTGCGTGGCAAGCCCCTGCTGCTCAATTTCTGGGCTACCTGGTGTCCACCCTGTGTCGAGGAACTCCCGCTATTGAGCCGCTTTTATCAGGCAAATTCAGCCAAAGGCTGGCAAGTACTCGGTTTGGCAGTTGATCAATCTGATCCTGTGCGACGCTTTCTCGCGCAGACACCGGTCACTTTTCCGGTCGTGCTGGCCGGATTACCGGGCATTGAAATTAGCCGGGCACTGGGGAATGCCGCAGGCGGACTACCATTCACGGTAGTCCTTGGATCGGACGGTTCTGTGCGTCATCGTAAAATAGGGCAAATTTCAGCCGATGATCTGCTCAGGTGGACATCCGCGGCCTGACGCGAAATAGGGCCTACGCCGCCCCTGTATTCAGATGCAGACAAGTCCATCGGCTCTTGCACCAGACCAGTGTCTTGATTGAAATAATCGAATATGTCGATATTTTAACGAGAAATAGAGTAAATTAGTGCCCTGTTATTAGAATTTGCTGGAGACCTCATGGATCTAAGAAAATTGAAGACCTTGATTGACCTCGTTTCAGACTCAAATGTGTCGGAACTGGAAATCACGGAGGCGGAAGGCAAGGTTCGCATCGTCAAGGGCAACCCGATGCAAACTGTGCAGTATGCGGGACCCGCCGCGCCAGCGCCGGTAGCAGCGCCGGCACCGGTAGCGACCCTTGCGGAACCGGTCGCACCCGCAGCCCCGGTGATCACCAGTCATACCGTCAAGTCACCGATGGTTGGAACTTTCTACCGTGCCGCTTCGCCAGAAGCCAAGGCCTTCGTTGAAATCGGGGATTCGATCAAGGAAGGCGAAACCGTCTGCATCATTGAGGCGATGAAGATCCTCAACGAAATTGAAGCCGATCGGTCTGGTGTTGTGACACAGATTCTCTGTGTCAATGGACAGGCGGTCGAATATGGTCAGCCCCTGTTCATCATCGAATAGCGTCAACACCCAATTTCTATGTTCAAAAAAATCCTGGTTGCCAATCGGGGCGAGATCGCCTTGCGGATTCAACGCGCCTGTCGCGAACTCGGCATCAAGGCTGTCATGGTCTACTCCGAGGCCGATCGTGATGCCAAGTACGTCAAACTGGCCGAAGAGGCCGTCTGCATCGGACCGGCGCCATCGGCACTAAGCTACCTGAACATGCCGGCCATCATTTCGGCGGCGGAAGTAACCGACGCCGAAGCCATTCACCCAGGTTACGGCTTCCTGAGTGAAAACGCTGATTTTGCTGAACGGGTGGAAAAGAGCGGCTTTCAGTTCATCGGTCCCACACCCGAGTCCATTCGCATTATGGGCGACAAGGTCTCAGCCAAGCAGGCCATGATCAAGGCTGGCGTGCCCTGCGTTCCGGGGTCGGAAGGGGAACTGCCCGACGATCCGGCGCAGGTGCGCCGGATTGCCAAGGCGGTTGGCTACCCGGTCATCATCAAGGCCGCGGGCGGCGGCGGTGGCCGCGGCATGCGGGTGGTGCATACCGAGGCAGCCTTGATCAACGCGGTTTCCATGACCAAGGCGGAGGCGGGTGCCGCCTTCGGCAACCCTGCTGTGTACATGGAGAAGTTTCTCCAGAATCCCCGGCACATCGAGATCCAGGTGCTGGCCGACAAGTTCAAGAATGCGGTCTACCTGGGCGAGCGCGATTGTTCGATGCAGCGCCGGCATCAGAAGATCATCGAAGAGGCGCCAGCACCGGGCATCCCGCGCAAGCAGATCGAGCGACTCGGCGAGCGCTGCGTGGCCGCCTGCAAGAAGATCGGCTACCGCGGCGCCGGGACCTTCGAATTCCTGTATGAAGACGGCGAGTTCTATTTCATCGAAATGAACACCCGCGTGCAGGTCGAACACCCGGTGACCGAGATGATCACGGGCGTGGACATCGTCAAGACACAGATCATGGTGGCGGCGGGCGAAAAGCTGCCGTTCACGCAGCGCCAGATCGAGATCCGTGGGCACGCCATCGAATGCCGCCTGAACGCGGAAGACCCTTACAAGTGCATCCCGTCGCCGGGCCGCATCACCATGTGGCACGCCCCCGGCGGCCCGGGTATACGTGTGGATTCGCATATCTACAGCAACTACTTTGTTCCATCCAATTACGACTCGATGATCGGCAAGATCATCGCGCACGGCGATACGCGCGAACAGGCGCTGGCGCGCATGCTGACCGCACTGGGTGAGACCGTGGTCGAAGGCATCAACAGCAACATCCCGCTGCACCGGGAACTGATGGTGGATGCCAAGTTCATGGCCGGCGGCACCAACATCCACTACCTTGAAGAGTGGCTCAGCCACCACCAGCGCTGAGCCGGACCCTGCATGTTTGAATTGAGCTTGATGTGTCCCGAGAGCCGGGTCGAAACCCTGTGCGACGCCCTCGATGCACTGGACGCCCTGAGCGTCAGTGTCGAAGATGCGGACGCCCAGACCGACGCCGAACAGGCCTTGTTTGGCGAACCCGGCATGCCGCCACCCAAATCGGGTTGGCAGCGCTCGCGCGTGGTGGCGCTGTATGACTCGCAGGCCTCGGCCCTGGAAGCGCTTGCGCTATTGAAGGTGCAGGATTTCTTTGCCGACTGCACGGTATTGGCGGTGCAGGAACTGCCGGAGCAGGACTGGGTGCGCCTGACGCAGTCGCAATTCACGCCAGTCGAAATCACGCCCGAGTTCTGGATTGTCCCGACTTGGCACGAGCCACCTCAGCAGGCGCGAGTCATCATCCGGCTTGACCCGGGACTGGCGTTTGGCACCGGCACCCATCCGACAACCCGGATGTGCCTGCGCTGGATCGCACAACACGGCTCAGCAGCGAACAATCACGCTGAAAGCGCACTGGGGCGGCTTCTTGACTACGGCTGCGGCTCTGGCATTTTGGCGATCGGTGCAGCCAAGCACGGCGCCTCGCAGGTTGACGCAGTTGACATTGACGAGGCTGCCGTGCAGTCGACCCTGCGGAATGCACAGGCCAACCAGGTCGCACTTAACGTTGGCTTGCCGGTCATCGTGACAGGCCTGTATCAAACGGTCCTGGCCAATATCCTGGCAACCCCGTTGAAGGTGCTGGCACCTTTGCTGTGGTCACGCGTTGCCGCCGGCGGAACCCTGGTGCTGGCCGGCATTCTGGAACGCCAGGAAGACGAATTGAAGGCCGCTTATGCGCCTTACTGCCAGCTTGTCGTTTCCGACCGGGAAGATGGCTGGATACTGATGGCAGCGAAGCGCTGATCTGCACTGGGGGACGGCTCTACAATTTACGACCCATGAGCCTGATCACACGTTGCCCGGCCTGCCAGACCCTATTCAAGGTCGTGCCCGATCAACTCAGGATCTCCGAAGGATGGGTCCGTTGCGGGCAATGTGGCGAAGCATTTGATGCCTCGCTGCATCTGTTGCCGGCTGCACCAGCCGCTGCAATGGCCGAGGACAGCGCGATCGATGCGCCCTCGCTATCGACTCTGCGGCAAACGCCGGACGCAGTGGATTCAGATTCCGACGACGCGATAGCCTGGCAGACGGGCAACGCGTCCAGCGATGTCGATCCAGTTCTCTGCGTCGCAGATGAAACGCCGGCTCACATTGATTTGAACGATCTGGAAGATGCAAATCTCCAGCGCGCAAACCAAATCCAAGAACTGTCCTTCCTGCGTCAGCCACCCACTGGCGCATCTTGGCGCACCCCAATGGTTCGAATCCTTTTGCTGGTTCTGTGTGCTGCCTTGCTGCTGGGTTTGGCTGCTCAAATCTCTGTGCATGAACGTGACCGGATCGTGAACCTGGAGCCCCGTCTCAGGGGACTGTTGATGACACTTTGCCGGCCTATGAACTGTGTCTTGGCGCCGCTGCAACAGAAGAACGCGGTGGTGATTGACGGCGCCTCGTTTACCAAGATCAGGCCTGATGCCTACCGCCTGAATTTCACACTGAGAAACACAGCAGCAACGGTGCTGGCCTTGCCCGCCATCGAACTGACTTTGACCGATTCACTCGATCAGCCGATCGTGCGGCGCGTCTTTCTGGCGCCCGAACTTGGCAAGGCGTCGAGCACACTGACACCCGCGTCCGAGTGGACGGCGTCGATGGCCATCACGGTCAAGACCGCGAGCACGGCCGAGCGGATCGTCGGTTATCGGCTGCTTGCCTTTTATCCCTGAACTCGTTCGACACCATTTCGATCCCTGCCAGCAATTGCCGCGTTTTGACGGCGCCGAACTAAGGTCCTTGGTTATGCGGTCGACCTGGGTCACGGCGAACGATTACGAAGGCAAGATGCTCAGTGAAGGCACCGGCTGGAGCTACGCGGACATATCACGTCGGGTGCGGGGGCCGGTTGTGACCTTGGGCGCCGACGACAGTGAAGTTTGGGTCGGCGCAGAAAAAAAGCATATTCCTTCGGTCAAGGCTTTTGCGCTGGTCGATCCGACCGGTTGTGGCGATGCATTTCGCGGCGCCTCGTTGTACGGGCTCGAGCGGGATTGGCCCCTGGCGCGTTGCGCCGGCCTCGGCAGCCATCTGGTTGCACTCAAGATTGCGCAGCAGAGTCCGCAAAACTACACGCTTGACGGTCAGGAGCCCGATCTAAAGCCGGGCGAACGGACATGGGCGCAAAAAAAGCCCGATGCTTCAGGCATCGGGCTTATAGCCAAACCGGTTTAACGATTCAGGGCTTGCTGGCCGTCGGAAAAGGCCAAGCTGCTTGCGGGCTCAATGTGGTCTGAGCAGCGGGAGCAGCAGGAGCGGCGGGGGCAGGCGCTGCCTTGGCAGCGGGTGCTTTCGCGGCTTTCTTCGCAGCCGGCTTCTTGGCTGCTTTCTTGGCTGCTGGTTTCTTGGCGGCTGGTTTCTTCGCTACAGCAGCCTTCTTGGCAGGCGCCTTTTTGGCGGCTACCTTCTTGGCGGGCGCAGCTTTCTTGGCGGCAGCCTTCTTGGCCGGTGCAGCCTTTTTCGCAGCAACTTTCTTTGCTGCTACCTTTTTCGCTGGTGCCGCCTTCTTGGCCGGCGCAGCCTTCTTCGCAGCCACTTTCTTTGCCGCTACTTTCTTCGCTGGTGCCGCCTTCTTGGCCGGCGCAGCTTTCTTAGCCGCTACTTTCTTTGCTGGTGCCGCTTTCTTTGCGGGAGCGGCCTTCTTCGCGGCCGGTTTTTTTGCAGTTGCCATTATTTTCTCCTTGATCAATTTACAAAGAGCACTTCACGCGAGTTGGAGAGCATGAAGCGATCCATGGTGTTGGGCTCAAGCCCAGCATCATGAACTCGGGTGCGCAAACAAACCGATCCCCGAAGAGGGGATCGACTGTTTGCGAAATTCTTGTCTGCGAATCGATCATCGATTTTCGCGAGACGCGATGCAGAATGCCGGCGACTGCGGCGGTCGATGCAGGTGAGTGCAACAAGCGGCTGTCCGATGAGCCGCGTGCACTGAACGATGGCAAGGCAGGCTTGATATCTTCGTCCCAGGTCAACATAAATAGTTCCAGTCAGCGGATTATGAGAGCAGCGAAATGAAATGAAAAGTATTCATTCACATCGCTATGCGATTGGACTGGCAAGTGTTGTGCAGCAGCATCGCAGCGCCGCACACGCAAGACCGCTTCATCCTTCACAAGCGTGCCTCGCAAGTTGACAAATGGGCACTGACGTCAAAGTAGTTTGCATTGAATTCTCGTCACCAGAGGTGCTTCATCGGGTGTTTACGCTTGAAAGCAGAAGACACTATATATGGTGTCTTCCTTGATTGCAAGCCACTACCCATAGCGTCTCTCACCAAAACCGAATTCCCGGCTATTTTGGACGACTCAGCAAGTCGGACGAACTCAGCGCGCCTTCCCGAACACTGGGTCGAAGGGAAAGAACTGCGACGGCAAACCCAAAGCTTGCTGCAGACGAAGCCAGTCGAAGCCAGCCCCCGGGTCGGACTTTCGCCCAGGCGCAATATGTTCATGCCCCGCGATATCCGTGATCGCGTAGCGCTGCGAGAGCGCGGCACACAAACCGACCAATGATTCGTATTGACTATCTTCAAACAGGCCGCCTTCGACGCCTTCGAGTTCAATGCCGATGGAATCGTCGTTGCAGTTGCTGCGCCCACGGTAGCTGGAGACGCCAGCATGCCAGGCACGGTCGTCGGCACTGACGAACTGCAGCAGTTCCCCGTGGCGGCGGATGTAGAAGTGGGACGACACCTGCATCCCCTCGATGCTCTTGAAATAGGGATGCAGGCTCCAATCGAGCGCATTGGCAAAGAGGCGTTCCACCTCGTCGCCGCCGAAGCATCCCGGTGGCAGGCTGATGCAATGCAGCACGATCAGGTCGGCCCGGACATCGAGCGGCCGCGGGCCGAAATTTGGAGAGTCCCGGCGCGCTGCAAACTGATACCAGCCACCGCGCCAAAGCGGGGATTCGACAACTGGATCAGTCAGACTCATCGGCTGCCTCACCATTGTTCGGTGTTTCAATATGCAAACGAGCGATGCGGTAACGCATTTGACGCAGGCTCAAGCCCAGTCGGGCCGCAGCAGCGGTACGGTTGAATCCGGTTTCATTCAGTGCCTGGATCAGTATCTCGCGCTCGGCTGCATCAAGATGACTTTGCAGATCGCTCGGGATGGTGACCCGGTCATCTTCCGCCAGCACCGCGCCAGCGCCCGCAGTCGCAGCGTCCTGGCTCAGCGACTGGTAGCCGGAAGGTTCAATGCGCAGGTCATCCTCTTCGCTAAGGGCCACCGCCCGGTGCAGCACGTTTTCAAGTTCACGCACGTTGCCGGGCAAAGGATCACCGGCCAGTTGTTGGAGTACGGCATCAGACAGCGTGGGCACGGCGATGCCGGACTCCAGCGCAATTCGCCGCAGCAAGACTGCACACAAGGCAGGCAAGTCGTCACGTCGCTCACGCAGGGGCGGGATCACGATCTGGATCACATTCAGGCGGTAGTACAGATCCTGACGAAAGCGCCCTGCCTGCACTTCGGCGGCCAAATCCTTGTGTGTCGCGCTGATGATCCGCACATCGACCGGATCTTCCTGAGGCGAGCCAATGGGCCGGATACATCGCTCCTGAATGGCTCGCAACAGTTTGGACTGCATGGCAAGCGGCAGATCACCGATCTCATCGAGAAACAAAGTGCCGCCGCGGGCGGCCTGGAAAAAGCCATCCCGATCTTGGGTGGCGCCGGTGTAGGCGCCTTTCTTGGCTCCAAAGAACTCGGTCTCGAGAAGATTCTCGGGAATGGCGCTGCAGTTCACGGCGATCAATGCGGCATTTGCGCGGTGACTGTTCGCGTGGATGGCATTTGCCACCAGCTCCTTGCCGGTGCCCGACTCGCCCGTCACCATCACCGGTGCCATGCTGCGAGCGACCTTGACGATGCGATCCTTCACCGCTCGCATGCCGGTGGAATCTCCCACCAGCCGTTGCAACGCAGCTTCGCCAAGGGAAGGCTGGACCGCGCCGCCCGCCACAATGCCAGACAGCGAGACAGCGCCCGCACCGCGACCAGCCGGCGGCACGGGATCGGTCACGACCGAAGCAATGACGGACCGAAATTGTTTGATATCGACCGGTTTGGTCAAATAATCAAAAGCGCCAGCCTTGAGCGATTCAACAGCGTTTTCTGCCGACCCATAGGCCGTGATGACGATGCAGCGCTCCCTGCGCTGTTGCGCCCGGATGTAGCGAATCAACTCCAAGCCCAGGCCATCCGGCAGGCGCATATCGGTGATAACCAGATCAAAGCGTTGCTCCTGCAGACACGCAAAGGCCTGCGCCAGGCTTTCAGCGGTATCAACCCGGAAACCCTCGCGAAGCAACGTCAACTCGTAGAGCGTGCGCAAATCAGGCTCATCGTCCACGACGAGAATCCGGGCCGGGCTCAACGCTGTTTTTGAATCCATGGTGTCATCGTTGATTGGTCTGGAAAATCACCAAAAATTCGTTACCGTCCATCGGCGCACCACTGAACTCGCGAGGCGCTCGCAAGTAAGCAATGGAGGCGCCCTGTTCTTCACATAACTCGCGGCAGATATAAAGGCCCAACCCGGTGGAACGGCTCTCCGAGGAAAAGAACGGCTCGAACAAGTGCCGCTCAACCGATTGATCCATGGGCTGCCCGTTGCTCCACACGCGCAACGCGCCCGATCCCGAATCCAAGGCCCGGACCGAAACCTCAATGGAACCCGTGTCGCCATCCGAATAGCGCAGCGCATTGTCCAACAGATTGACCAGGATCCGGCGCAGATGCTCCGATTCAAACCTGACCTCGATGCCCTGCCCCGACAGATCAAGCCTGAGCCGTTGCGCACTGTTCGTCTGCCGTTGCCAGTCATGACATATTCTGGCGACTTCGCTGCGCAACTCCAGCGCACTCGATTTGACGCCATTCTCACGCTCCTGCACCCGAGAGATGTCCAGGACTTCCTCCACTATTCTTTCCAGCCGCCGTGCATTTTGCTGCACCATTTGGGTGAGTCGCTTGTGCCGAGGCTCCAGCAGATCTTCGTCAAGGAGCGCGTTGGCCTGCGCGATCGCGGCCAACGGGTTGCGAATTTCATGCGCAACGGCAGCCGACATGCGCCCCAAGCTGGCCAGCCTGTCGGATCGCATACGCGCCTCCATTTCGCGCTGATCCTGCATGAACATGACGCACAGGATCTCGCCATCTTCCTCGGCTGCCGCAGTCAGCTGGGTTCGCACCCGCAGCCGCCTGGGCCCCTGCCCGACGTGGTGGATGGTGACATCCGCCTGTCGGGCTGTCTGGTCGGAGAAACTGTGCCCGGCCAGAGTGACGAGTTCCCGCCAGCCAGCGATGGCGGAAAGGCTGAAAGACTTGGCCCCCGGCGTGCTTTGCGCACCCAGCAAATGACGCGCTGAGGGATTTGCCGCCCACACCATGCTGCGCGAGTCGAGCACCAGGATGCCATCGGTCAGAGACTCGATCACCAGTTCATTGACCCGTCTCTGGACACGCTCGGCCAACTGGCTGCGCTTGGCCAGCAGCTCCACATCGACCAGCCGGATCGCAATCTGGTTTGCCAGAAAGGCAATCGCGAAACAGCCGGCGCCGGTCAGAGCCGCTTGCAGGAAATGCGCTGCCGTGTCGGCCGGAACCTGGAAGGAAAGCCACGTCGCATAAGCCAGCAACAGAAGGGTTACGCCCGCTGAAGCAGCCATGGCCAGCAGCAACGACCCCAGGACCGCCGCCATCAGGACGGGCAATACGAACAGCGGCGCGTAATTGATGCTGCTGCCCTGGACAATCTGCAGCATCGCGAATGCCACGACATCAACCCCGCCGGTTGCAATCCACTGCGGAGTGAATGCCTTTCCTGGCAGGCGCGAGATCGCCATGAGCCGCACGCCCAAGGCGACGGCGCTGTAGGCTGCAGAAATCAGGATCAGGCTGCTGTCCTTGGTCGGCCCAAGGGCGTAGACGACGCCTTGAAACAAGAACAGCCCGAACCCCAGCGCGACCCGAGCCGTCATGAACCCCCGCCACAATCGCTCGAATTCCAGAGGCTTGGCTGCCGCGTCCGTGTCCGACTCCGGCAGGACGGTCTCAAACCAGGCTTGCGCTGGCGCCTGCAGACTCATTCAAGACTCCGCGCGTTGGCGGTGTTCGTGGCAGCAGTAGACACCATTTCGCCCCTGCAGTCCGTCTGCCCTCGGAAAATGAACCCCGCACAAAGTGCAGCCGATCATCTCAAGTGGCTCCGGACTGGCTGTCTGCCGCTTCGAATTCAAACCCGCGTCGGCGTCACGGCCGGAGCGCCAGAGCCAGATGGCAAGCACCAGCACCGCCAAAAGCAGGATGACTTTCATGCCGCTCGTCCCAGAACGATCTCCATGACAAATCGCGAACCGACATAGGCCAGCAGCAGCAATCCGGCACCGATGTACAGGACCCGCACCGCGCGCTTGCCGCGCCAACCGAAACGCGCACGCCCGGTCAACAAGACCGCAAACGTCAACCACGACAAGACGGAAAACGCCGTCTTGTGGTTCCATTTCAGACCGGTGGTCGAACCATAGAGTTCAGCGCCAAACAGAACACCCACCAGCAGGGTTGCTGTCAGCAGCAGAAAGCCGGCAGCCACAAATCTGAACGTCAGCCGTTCAAGTGTCAGCAGTGGCATGCCACTGTGCGGATCTGCGGCCACCCGGAATCGTTCCTCGGCCCGTGTCATGAACCATGCATGCACGACAGCGGCGCCGAACAAACCGTAAGACGCAATGCCCAGCGCCCAGTGCAGCGGCAACCAAGGAGAGGCATTCGGGTGCAACGGGCTGCCCGGAAACAGCGCCGCCAGCACGACCGCGACCGCACCCAAAGCCGACAAGGCCCAGCGCGTCTCCAGCAGCGGATAGACATGGCTTTCGACGGCGTACACCGCCGCAATCAGCCACGCCGTAACGGACAGAGCCGGCGCGAAGCCGAAACGCGGCTCGGTGCCAAACAAGCCGACGGCCAGCAACAAGCCGTGTGCCAACCAGGCCAGGACAACCGCCGTTTTCGCCGCCTGCATGCCCAAGCGGGCAGCGCCGATGGCCGACACAGAATAGGCGATGGCAGCCCCGACTGCCAAGGTCAAACCGAGAGGGGAAGCACTGGCTAAAATCATGCCCACAGTTTAGCGTTTTGCATATTGCCAATCCCGGTTGGCTCCAAACACCGGTTCCGAACATCGGAATATCCCTATGGCCTCCGCCCTCACCGAAAAACTCTCCCGCCTAGTCAAGGAAATCCGTGGTCAGGCGCGCATCACCGAAAGCAATGTGGCCGACATGCTGCGCGAAGTGCGCATGGCCTTGCTGGAGGCCGACGTGGCACTGCCCGTGGTGCGCGACTTCATCGCCCGGGTGAAGGAAAAGGCGCTGGGGCAGGACGTGCTGGGTTCGTTGTCCCCGGGGCAGGCCCTGATCGGGATTGTCAACCGGGAGTTGGCTGCGACGATGGGCGAAGGCGTTGCCGACATCAACCTGGCGGCCCAGCCACCGGCGGTGATCCTGATGGCGGGTCTGCAAGGGGCCGGCAAGACCACAACGACGGCAAAACTGGCCAAGCACCTGATCGAAAAGCGCCGCAAGAAAGTGTTGACGGTATCGGGCGACGTCTACCGTCCGGCCGCCATCGAACAGTTGAAGACCGTCACCGCGCAGGCCGGTGCCGAGTGGTTCCCCAGCACGCCGGACCAGAAGCCGGTTGCGATTGCATTGGCAGCGCTGGACTACGCGCGCAAGCACTTCTTTGACGTGCTGCTGGTCGACACGGCCGGTCGGCTCGCGATCGATGAAGCGCTGATGCAGGAAATCCGCGAATTGCACAGCGCGCTCAATCCAGTGGAGACGCTGTTTGTCGTGGACGCGATGCAGGGCCAGGATGCCGTCAATACGGCCAAGGCCTTCAAGGAGGCACTGCCGCTGACCGGCATCATCCTGACCAAGACCGATGGTGACTCACGCGGCGGCGCGGCCCTGTCGGTGCGTCAGGTGACCGGCGCGCCGATCAAGTTTGCCGGCACCAGCGAGAAGATCGACGGCCTTGAAGTGTTCGATGCCGAGCGCCATGCCGGACGCATTCTGGGCATGGGCGACATTCTGGCGCTGGTTGAGCAGGTGACATCGGGCGTCGACATGGCCGCGGCGCACAAACTCGCGGCCAAGGTCAAAAGCGGCGGCGGCTTTGATTTGAACGACTTCCTGGCGCAGATCCAGCAGATGAAGCAGATGGGAGGACTCTCCAGCCTGATGGACAAGATGCCCGCGTCGATCGCCGCCAAGGCCGGGCAGATGGACATGGGACGGGCCGAGAAGGATATCCAGCGCAAGCAGGGCATCATCCACAGCATGACGCCGTTGGAGCGGCGCAAACCGGAACTCATCAAGGCCACGCGCAAACGCCGCATTGCCGCCGGCGCTGGCGTGCAAGTTCAGGAAGTCAACCGCATGCTCAAGGAATTCGAGCAGATGCAGGAGATGATGAAGAAGATGAAGGGCGGCGGCATGATGAAGATGATGAAGCGCATGGGCGGCATGAAAGGCATGCCGAAAATGCCTTTCTGAAACCTTTTGGGACAGACCGCAGCTACGCGCAGCGAGCAAGCTCTGTCCCCAACTTGAACCGGGATGTCGGATGCCCCCCTTGCGGGACCGTCCGCAGCTACGCGCCGAGCACTTCCCCGCGCAGCGTATACGGGCGCGTTTCGGTTATCTTCACGTCGATCAGTTGCCCGATCAGCGTCGCATCGCCGAGAAAGTTCACAACCCGGTTGCACTCGGTGCGCCCCATCAGTTCACTCTCGTCGCGCTTGGAGCGCCCTTCAATAAGCAGGCGCTGCACCGTACCCAGGCGACTTTCACTGATGCGGCGGATGCTGTCGTTGATCACCCCCTGCAGGTGTTGCAGCCGGCGCAGCTTGACTTCATGCGGCGTGTCGTCGTGCAGATTGGCAGCGGGCGTGCCGGGGCGCGGGCTGAAGATGAAGCTGAACGAATTGTCAAAACCGACCTCGTCGATCAATCGCATCATCTTGTCAAAATCGTCCTGCGTCTCACCGGGGAAGCCGACGATGAAGTCGCTGCTCATGGCCATGTCCGGTCGGATCGCCCGCAGCTTGCGCACGGTCGACTTGTATTCCATCGCTGTGTAGCCACGTTTCATCGCCATCAGAATCCGGTCCGAACCGTGCTGCACCGGCAGGTGCAGATGGCTGACCAGTTTGGGGATCCTTTCATAGGCGGCAATCAGGGCCGGCGTGAACTCGTTGGGATGACTGGTCGTGTAACGGATGCGTTCGATGCCCGGGATATCGGCCACGTACTCCAGCAGCGTGGCGAAGTCGGCCATTTCACCGGACGACGACGCAGCGTCGCTGGCCATGCGCGCGCGGTAGGCGTTCACATTCTGTCCCAGCAGCGTGACTTCCTTGACGCCCTGATCGGCCAGTCCGGCCACTTCCACCAGAACGTCCTCGAACGGCCGCGAGACCTCTTCGCCGCGCGTGTAAGGCACGACGCAGTAGCTGCAGTACTTGGAACAGCCTTCCATGATGCTGACAAAGGCGGTCGCACCTTCCACGCGTGCTGGCGGCAGGTGGTCGAACTTCTCAATCTCCGGGAAACTGATGTCGACCTGGGAGCGATTCTGGAGATCGCGCGCGGCAAGCATCTGCGGCAGCCGGTGCAGTGTCTGCGGGCCGAACACAAAGTCAACATAGGGTGCGCGCTCAATGATGGCCGAGCCCTCCTGGCTCGCCACGCAGCCGCCGACGCCGATCAGGACACCCTTTTTCTTCAGGTGCTTGACGCGCCCCAGATCGGAGAACACTTTCTCCTGCGCTTTCTCGCGCACGGAACAGGTGTTGAAGAGGATGAGATCGGCTTCCTCCACGTTGTCGGTCGGCTCATAGCCTTGCGCAGCATGGAGCACATCAGCCATCTTGCCCGAGTCATACTCGTTCATCTGGCAGCCAAAGGTTTTGATAAAGACTTTCTTGGACATCATTCTTCGATTCGGGGATCTTGCGCAAGCGATTGGAACACGCCTCAGGTGTCGCCGGAAGAATCTACCATGCCCTTGGCAGGGGCATGGTGCCCGACGTGGCCAAATGACCCTGTCAGCCGGGGCTCAGCAACTGATCGCGCCGACGCAACGCACGCGCGAAGAACAAGCCAAGCAGCGTTATCACCACCCCGCCCAGCGCGATCACCGCTGCCGAACCGATGCGTTCGATCAGGTTGGCGGCCAGCAGCGCGCCAACCGATTGGCCCATGAACAAGGCGGCAGCAAACAGCGACACAGCCGTGCCGCGCGCCTGGGGCGCCATTTGCGTGGCATTGGCCTGCATGGTGTTGTGGAACATGAAGAAACCGAAACCGCCCAGCAGACTCGCTGGAATGGTGAGCGGCCAATAGGGCGAAAAGGCGACCAGCAGGGCCGCCAGCCCGAGCATGCAGACCCCCAGCACCGCCAGGCCCCGCTCACCAAAACGCCGGATCAGGGGGCGCGCCACGGCCATGTAGAGCATGCCGCCGAGACCGAACAAGGCCACAATGGCGCCGGCCACCGAGAGCGAGAGGCCCAGCGCGCGGTGCAAATGCGAAGCCCACATGGCCAGCACGCCAAAACCCATCGCACCTTCGATGAACGCCACCAGCAGCACGGTGCGTGACCAGCGACCAGTGACGATGCGCAGGGCCTGGGCTGCAAAACCCGACCGCGCGCCTTGGGGCTTGCCTGCGCTGCTCGCGGTCAACCCCATCGTACGGCGTCCATGCCAATGAAGCAGGAGACCGACAACACTGAAAAGCAGTGTCATGAAGCCAAAGGCCCAGCGCCAGCCCAGCCTGTCGGTCAGCAATCCCCCCAACAACTGCCCACCCCCGATACCGAGCGTCGTACCGAGCCCGACCCGCGCCAGCGTTTCCTGCAATTGTTCGGATGCGACTGCGTCCCCAATCCAGGCCAGCGACAGTGGAATGATGGCTGCCGCGCCCAGCGCCACCAGCACACGCGCCATGACCAGCAGGTCTAGGCTCATGGCGAACACCGCGACCAGACTGCCCACGCTGCACGCCAGTGTGGCAAAGGTCACGACGCGGAATTTGCCCAACCGGTCACCCAGCGGGCCATAGAACAGTTGCGCCAGGCCGTAGACCACGGCAAACACCCATACCACCCGCGCCGCCTGCGGCAGGCTGACGGCAAAGACACGGGAAAGTTCGGGCAGCATCGCGTCGCAAATGCGCTGCGCCATCATGCTGGAAAACGTTGCAAACGACAGGAGCAGGATGGAGCGACGCGTCGCCGCGGCAATGGTGGCGGAGCCAGTGGTCATGAGCAGTGGAGGTTGGATGAATCAGGCACGCGACAGACTTGCTGTCATGATCCGGCGCAGTTGCATTCTAGAAAGTATCGGATGGCCAAGTCCGAGCGTATGCGATTCGCAGAGTGCTCGTTGCCGCAGTCGTACCGTTTGCGCGATGTCCTTACCCTCTTGCGTGAAGTCATCACGCTGTTACGATGCTGCGCAGACGGTTCAACCTTTGTTCAGGACGCGATTGTTTCAGGCCCACCATGCAAATGATCAGAACCATGAAATTCCGCCTTGACCGCGTCACCACGCTGCTGCTAGTCGCTTTCTTTGTCCTTTTGACATGCGGGTTGATGCTGTCGGCCTACGTCAAGTTTGGACAGATGGCCAGGGACAATGCTCGACTGATTTTCGGACAGCTGGTTCAGGGCAACGCCGACAGGTTTGCCGCCTCCATGCTGTCAGTTCGCAGGACGCTCGACGTTCAATCCGCGCTAGGATACCCGAAGGCTGTTGCGCCAGGCGACCGGGAACAACTTGCCATTGAACAGCGCTTCGTCACCGAATTGCGCGAGCGCCCGGACCTTTACGCCTACTATGTCGGACTCCAAAATGGAGAATTCTTCCAGGCGATCGCCGTGCGCGGCAACGCCCGCCTCATCAAATCGCTCGCAGCCCCCCAATGGACACAATCGGCAATTCGCCTGATCCGCGATGTGCCGGCCGATGCCGTCGCCAACAAGGCTGCGCACGCCGGGAGTGCCTCGCGCCGCGAGGAGTACTGGCGCTTTTTCGGTGCCGACCACCAATTGCTCGGCGAGCGGAGGGAAACCTCAACTTTCGACCCGCGGCAACGCGAGTGGTACCAGGCCGCCATGGCCGCAAGCGATGCAACGTTGACCGACCCCTATGCGTTCGCATCCACCGGCGAATTGGGCATGACCTTTTCACGCAAGCTCAGCGGCGGCAATGGCGTTGTCGGCATCGACGTCAATCTGGCGACGCTCAACCAGAGCCTGGCCGCAACGAGCAGCACCGCTTACACCGTCTCTGCCCTCACGGACACGAAAGGCAGGTTGATCGCCATGGGCACCGGAAAGCTGGCATCGCCCAGCGGCAATTTGAAGGCACTCACAAGACTGTCAGATACCGGCAATCCGTACTTTTCGCTCTTTGCGGACACGGGCTTGCCGGACGGTCCCGTCAAGATCGCGCATGTAGCGGAAAAAAGCTTTGTATTTGCCTCGGCCGAAGTGCAACTCGTCGAGGCGACGCGTTACCACATGCTGGCCTTCGCTCCGCTGAGCGATTTTGACGGTGCCATTGGCGCGGCCAGAAACCAGATGCTGGGCATTGCGCTGCTGCTTCTGCTGGCCGCCGTGCCGGTGGTGATCTGGGGTTCTAGGCAAGTCACAGCGGCGTTGCGTGCACTGGCGCGCGATGCGCAGCGCATACGCCACATGGATTTTTCAAGCACACCGGAAATTCAATCTGCCTTCGTGGAGATTGACTCGCTGAGCAAGTCGCAAACGGTGATGAAGTCCTCCTTGGCGCAGAGCACCGAGTCGCTCAAGGCAACCCACGACAAGCTTGAATACCTGATCAACATCGGGCTTGACCTGGGCCGCGAGCGCGACCGGTTGGCCCTGCTCAAAGGGCTCATGTTTGGCGGCAAGGATCTGACCAACAGTGACGGCGGCACGCTGTACCTGCTGACCGAGCAGAAGACACTCACGTTTGCCATGCGGACACGCAGCGACGAACTGCCATCGTTCGAAATCCCGCTCTACAAACCGGACACGGGTGAACCAAACGACACTTATGTTGCAACCTATGTCGCCCTGCACAACGAGGTTGTGGTCATTGACGACATCTACACGGAGACGCGCTTTGACGTCAGCGGCACGCGCAAGTTCGACGCGCAGACGGGACACCGCACGGTATCCATGCTGACCCTGCCCCTGTCACCACGTGCCGGCGAAGTCATCGGCGTCATCCAGTTCATGAATGCGCAGGATCCGCACACCGGCGCGATCATCCCTTTCGGCCCCGACGTGGTCCGTTTTGTCACGGCACTGGCGGCGCAGGCGGCGGTGGCGCTGGACAACCATCAGCTGGTCGAGGCGCAGCAAAACCTGATGGATTCCCTGATCAAGCTGATTGCCGGTTCCGTTGACGCCAAGAGCCCCTATACGGGCGGTCATTGCGAACGCGTGCCTGAACTGGCCATCATGCTGGCTGAAGAGGCCGAGCGCCAGGAGAGCGGACCGTTTGCCGATTTCCGATGGGTCAACGACGATGCCCGGCGCGAGTTTCGCGTCGGCGCCTGGCTGCATGATTGCGGCAAGGTCACCACGCCCGAATACGTGGTCGACAAGGCAACCAAGCTGGAGACCATTTACGACCGCATTCATGAAGTCCGGACGCGGTTTGAAGTACTGCTGCGCGACGCCCGGATCGATTGCCTGCAGGCCTGCCTCGACGGCAAAGATGCATCGCAGGCGCGTGCGGAACTGGCCCGTCGCGAAGCCGAGCTCCAGGATGACTACGCCTTCATCGCCCAGACCAACGAGGGTGGCGAGTTCATGGCGCCACAGCGCGTCGAGCGCCTGCAACGGATTGCGCAGCAGACATGGCAACGCCATTTTGATGACCGCATCGGCATCTCCCGCGCGGCGCAGCGGCGCTTCCTGTGTGTTTCCGCGACGCCTCTGCCTGCAACCGAACATCTCCTGTCCGACCGGCCCGAACATGTGATTCCACGGGGCGTGGAGAAATCACAGGACCCCCGGTACGGCTTCAAGATTCCGGTTCCGGAAAATCTCTACAACCTCGGCGAGGTCTACAACCTGTCGATCAGCCGCGGCACACTGACCACGGAAGAACGCTACAAAATCAACGAACACATCATCCAGACCGTCATGATGCTCGACGCCCTGCCCTTTCCCAAGAACATGCGCCGTGTCCCGGAATATGCGGGCACCCACCACGAGACGCTGACGGGCTCGGGCTATCCGCGCAAGCTCGGTGCCGAGCAGTTGTCCATCCCGTCGCGCATCATGGCCATTGCGGACATCTTCGAGGCACTGACCGCGTCCGACCGACCCTACAAGGACAGCAAGACCCTGTCGGAATCCGTCCGGATTCTGGCGTCCTTCAAGAGGGACCGGCACATCGACCCCGATCTCTTCGATCTGTTCCTGACCTCAGGCGTCTACAAGAATTACGCAGCTCGTTTCCTGAGGCCCGATCAGATCGACGATGTGAACATCGCCCAATATCTGAACTGAAGAAGAGAAGACATCATGCGCAACTGGTCAATTTGGAGCCTCAACCTGCTGGCGCCAGTCCTGGCCGTGAGCATTGGCGCTGCGCTGCTTTTCTTGGATCCGCCGCTGCTCAAGACCCTGCGCCTGGCCGTTTTCGATCAATACCAGCGGCTGCATCCGCGGGCCTATCAGCCGACGCCGGTTCGCATCGTTGATATCGACGAGGCAAGTCTGGCCAAGATCGGTCAATGGCCCTGGCCACGCACCAGGATTGCCGAACTGGTCGAGCGCCTGCGCCAGTCTGGCGTCGCGGCGATCGGATTCGACGTCATGTTCTCGGAGCCGGATCGGACCTCGCCCAAAGCCATGCTCGACATCTGGAGTCTGCCCGATGCAACTCGCCGCGAGCTCGCGAAGCTGCCCGACCATGACGACCTGCTCGCCGCGGCGCTCGAGCCCGGCGGGGTTGTCCTGGGCATGGCCCTCGATCAAACAAAATCAGCGACGCCGCTGCCCGCGCAAAAGTATCGTTATGTCGAGTTGGGCGGGCCCGCACTGCCTTTCGTGTTCCATTTTGACGGCGCCGTGGCGTCCCTGCCGGCGCTTAGTCTGGCTGCGGCGGGCAATGGCGTGATGACCTTTGAACCCGACAGCGATGGCGTGGTGCGGCGGGTTCCGATGCTGTTCGGGCTGGGTAACACACTTGTGCCGTCACTGGCCGCCGAGGTGCTGCGGGTCGGGCAGGGTGAGCACAACTATATGGTGCGCAGATCAAGCGACAACATCGGATTGAATGAAGTGAGGATCGGCGACTTGACCGTGCCGACGACTTCCAATGGCGAGGTTTGGGTGCATTACACCGGGCAGGTCAAGGAGCGCACGATTCCCGCCTGGAAAGTTCTCGAGGGCAGCGTGCCCGCTAGCGAGCTCAAGGACAGTCTGATCATGGTCGGCACCTCGGCCCAGGGCTTGATGGACCTGCGCTTCAGCCCGCTCGGGGGCGTCATGGCCGGAGTCGAGGCGCACGCCCAGATGCTGGAACAGGTTCTGACGAACAGTTACCTCTATCGTCCGGCAGGCGCGACGACGATCGAAACCCTGACGCTTGTTGTCGCCGGTCTGGCGCTCGGCGCGCTGGCATTGACGACCGGCGCCCTGGTGTCAGCGGTCGCGACGCTGCTGGTGATGAGCCTTGTCCTCGGGGCCGGCTGGTTCGCGTTTGTCGATCAGCAACTGCTGCTGGATCCGGTCAGCCCCGCGCTGGGCATCTTCATCGCGTTCCTCTGGTCGAGCGTGATTCGCCATCTTTCGAGCGAGCGTCGCCAGCGTTTTGTCAAGCAGGCTTTTTCCCGCTACGTTTCGCCCAACTTGGTGGCGCACATCGTTGATCACCCGGCCGAACTGGAACTCGGCGGCAAGCGCCAGGAGTGCAGCTTCATCTTTACCGACCTGGCGGGCTTTACCAGCCTGATGGAAAAGATCGATCCGGGCGAGGCCGTCGCACTGCTCAACGCCTATCTCGACGAAATGATCGCCATTGCGTTTCGCCACAGCGGAACACTGGACCGGATCGTCGGAGACGCCGTGGCCATCATGTTTTCAGCGCCGATGCCGCAGCCGGACCATCGCCAACGTGCCTTGACGTGCGCGATTGAGATGCAGCGCTATGCCGCCCGTTACTCGGACGACCTGAAGGCTAGGGGTATTGGGTTCGGCTATACGCGCATCGGCGTGCATACCGGCGAAGTCATCGTCGGCAATTTTGGCGGCTCGACCATATTTGACTACCGCGCACTCGGGGACCCCGTCAACACCGCCTCCCGTCTGGAAAGCGTCAACAAGCACCTGGGCACGCGCGTCTGCGTTTCGGAAGCCACGCTGGCAGGCTGCACCGGGGTCGTGACACGGCCGGTGGGGCGTCTGGTCCTCAAAGGCAAGTCACAACCCCTGATGGTGTTTCAGCCGATCCACGACGGTCTGGAAATCCCTGGCGCCGCAACGCAGGATCCTGAATATGCCGCGGCCTATGCGCTGCTGACGCAGGACACCGGCGCGGCCTTGACCGCCTTTCGCGAGCTGGCTGCGTTGCGCCCGACCGATCCGCTCGTGCAACTGCATCTGCACCGTCTCGAGCAGAATGAGACCGGCGACCTGATCGTGATGACGGAGAAGTAAGTCCAAGCGCAAGCCGCCGCGCGGCAGCTCGGCTCAACTCAATTCAGCGCAGGAAAACCTCGCCGCGTCGGTTGCGCGGTTCGTCAGTCTGGTCGGGTGTTGGAATCTGCGGGTTGCGCTTGCCGTAGGAGTCGACCGTCACGACCGTGTCTTTCAGCCCCAGCTGTTGAAGCCGCTTGGCAATGGCTTGGGCGCGCTTGAGCCCCAGTGCCTGGTTACCTTCGACGCTGCCAACCGTATCCGTATGGCCGATCAACCAGATATCAAGCGCCTTCCGTGCACGTGCATGCGCCAGAATGCCGGGCATTTCGGCCTGGGACGCCTTGGTCAGCTGCGTGCCGCCGCGGTTGAAATAAAGCACGAAGCGCTCCGGCACCACAGGCAGGGCGGCTTTGGCGGCGCCAAAATCACGATCCAGTTGCGGCTTGCCCACATCAAATGAAGCGCCGCCGCCATCCATCAAGACAGCCTGCCCTGCCTTTGTCAGTTCCTGCTGGCCCTGTTTGCCCTGCACCGTCACCCGCCCGATGCTGCCATCCGGACTCGGGATCAGGACGACGTAAGAACCATCCTTGGCCGGACTTTTCGGCGCCGTGGCAAACCTAGCCTTGATGGCGTCCACCGTATCCACCGCAAGCTCTTCCTGCGGGCACAGCTCGGCCGGATCGATGCTGGTGCGGTCCTGGCCCGCGTCCGCAGCGCTGGGCACGTCCGCGCGGTTCACACCGAGCGCGCCAACCAGCTGGCCCATGGCAGCGAGCGTGCGGGCCTGCGCGGTGGCCTGGTTGTAGCGTGCATTGATGTAGGAGCGCGTGGCTTCAAAGAATTCGTTCTGGCTGTCGAGCAAGTCCAGCAGCGTGCGCTGACCGATATCGAACTGCTGACGATAGGCTTCACGCGACTTCTCCGTCGCCAGCCGGTGCTGGTCCATGTAGCGCAGTTGCTCATCGAGAGAGCGCACATCGCTGTAGGCGATGGAGAGCGTCTGGCGCACGTCGCGGCAGGCTTTCTCCTGCAGGTCGCGCGCCTGCTCGCTCTGGTCAACCGCTTGGCGCCCGCGTGCAGCGTCGGCACCGCCGCGGAACAGGTTGTAGTTGAGCGCCAGTTCGACGCCGTTGTAGCGCGTGTTGCCGAGGATGCCGCCGGTATTGTTTTCGCCGGCCGCATAAGCGCGGAAATCGATGCGCGGCATGTAGGGCGACTTGCGTGAGTCGATCGCCGCCCTGTAGGCGCGCACATTTTCCAGCGCCGCGTTGAGCGTGGGGCTGCCCTGCAGGCCATCGCGCATCAGCACATCGACGGAAACCGGCATGGTGCCGAGCTTGAACGGCTCGGGCAGCGAGGGCAGGTTGGCCGGTGGCTTCTCGCCGATCACGCGCAGGTAGCGCGCGCTGACGTCGTGCAGGTTGGTCAGTTCCGTCAGCAGGTTGGACTCCGCCAGTGCGAGTCGGCCGTTGGCCTGTTCCACGTCGACGCCGCGACCGACGCCACCATTGGCGCGCTCCTCCACATGCCGGGTAACGGACTTGTGCTCGGCGTAGTTCTGCGTTGCCGCGTCCACCAGTTCACGGGCTCGCACCACGTCGGCGTAGGCGCGCACGGCTTCCATGGCCACCGTCTCGGAGGCTTCGCTGAGCTCGTAGTACCGCGTCAGCTTGGCATAGCCCAAGCGCTTGACTTCGTTGGCGGTGAACATGCCGTCAAACAGCATCTGGTCGAGCGAGAGTTGCGCGGCATTGAAGTTGTAGGTGCCGTAACCCCCGGCCGGCGCCAGCGGAGAGTCGCGGTTCTCGCGACCCGTGGATGCAGTCAGGTCGAGCTGCGGGAAATAGCCGCCGCGCGCCACATCACGTTCGTTGCCGGCAGCCTTGAAGCCATTCCAGCGTGCCTGTACTTCGGGGTTGCTGACCACCGCCTTGCGTGCGGCCTGGACCATCGGTGCAGGTAGCGTTTGTGCCTGGACGCCCCAGCTGGCCAACAGGGCCAGGTTCAGCAGTGTCAGCCTGGTTCTTGAAATCATGAAACCCCCGAATGTCAGTTGGTGCTTGAAGGCGCGTCCACTTTGGCCAGGAACTGGGTCCCGCGCACACCGATGGTGCCGGTCGGCGTCTTCACCGCAACCGCGTCCGGCTTGAGTTTGGCGATCACACCCGAAACGTAATTCAGGCTGCCTTTGTCCAGTCGGGCGCCGAGTTTGAGTTGTCCCTGCGCCGGCGCGAAAAGGTACTCGTCAACCGTCAATTCGGTATCCGGTCCAAAAGACATCATGGTGTTGTCCTTGAAGGTCACGCCCAAAGAGCCCGCCTTGGCGGTCTTGAGCTGACTGCCCAGAAACACAGCCGTGCGTGCCTGCGCCTTGACCGATTGCCCCGCCGTAACAACCCAGGCGTCGCCGCTGACGGTCTTGACAAAGCCGACTGGCTCGCCTTGGGCATATGAAAACCCGGCAGTGCCAACGAGCCCCAGAATTGCCCCTGTAGTCAGCAATTTTCGAAACATGGAAATCATGATGATCGGCTCCTTCTCAAACTTCAAATGAGTTGATCAAACCCATTCTGCCAAAAAAACCGGTAACCTGCACTACGTTTGCACCGCGATGCTTGCGTCCCGCTCCAGGTCGGGCGACTTACAGACTGTTTTCCAGGCTCAGGAGTGCCTCGCTGCGTGACAAGGCAATCCGTGCGCACGCCTTGATGATGGCCCCAACCAAGTCGCGGTTCAGGCTCTTCAGAAACGCATGCGGCGACAGGCTTCCGTCAAACATCCGCTTCGCCTGCTGCAAGGCCTGGCGGGTACCTTCATCGCCTATCGACCGGTACACAAAGGCCGTCAATTTCGAAGCTGTCAGGTCATTGACCGATTCGAGCGTGCGCCCCTTTTGCAGCACCTCCAGCAGTTGTCGGTTGGTGGGCTGTTCCGACGGCGGTTCCGGCAAGAAGTCTTCCACCCGGTCCGGTCGGCCATACGCACTGGCGATATCACCGAGAAACATGGCAATGGGGCAGTCGGTTCCGGTGCTCAGTGCCAGCGCTTCCACAATGGCGATTGACGTCAATTTCGCGCCAAGAAAATCACATGAAAACGCAATATTCCGGCTCGCGATGGCACCCATCCTCGCCAGGGTATCGGCATCAGGAAAGCCATCGTAGCTCTGGCAAATCAGCGCCGGATCAAGATTTCTCAAGAACACATCCATCCGCAACAGCGCACCCCGGTACTCCTGCAAGGAGTAGACACCAACTGCGGCCAACGGGGCATTGGATTCCTCGATCAGCAGCCAAGTGTTGGACAAACACCGGCCGGGGTCGGCCTCGGTAAAGCCGGCCACATCGCGATTGGCCAGCGTCACCGCGTCCGTGACCACTGTCTTGACGAATGGCGCCATTTCCCGCGCGGAAAGGAAAAGTTCACACTGGTACTTCGCGGCGCGCGCCTGAACGCGCTGGGCCAGGGCCTGCGCCGCTGTTCGCCCCTGCCCATCGATCGCCCTGAACGGAACCGTTGCCTCGATGCAGGCCACGACCGCGATCAGGTGCGCGCCCGTCAGGTGCGGCTGCAGCAATCGTACCGCAGCCACTGCGCTGAGAAATTCATTCATCCCGCAATGCAGCGGCAGAACCTGCCCCGGACAAAACCCGAAAATGTCGGCGCACAGGGCGGTTGCCTGGTCCTGCGGCGCAATGTCCTGAAGGATCAGGACACCATCTTCCGTGCGCGTGACACCCTCGAGTACCGGGGCGAGGCGCGTCGGGAAGCCCTCATCGAGCTGGTAGTAAACAACATCGTGAAAGATCGCCGCGAGCACTTGCAGCGGCTTCATGCCCTCGCCGATGCCAAATACATGCCGGGTCGTGTGAAACGCCCGGGTCTTCGCGTCCATGGAGTGGTGAACCAGCATGGCCATCTGTTCGACCTCAACCATCGACACGTCCACGGACAACGCGCGGAACGCTTCGTCGAACCAGAGAATCATGCGATTGATGGTGGAGACTGCCACGCGGAGTTGTTCCTCTTGTTTGCGGCCGGCGGTTTGCTTGTCGCCATCCTAACCGATCCCGAATTTTTCACCACAGGGATCTCCCGGGCTATTGCACGGCAAGCTTCAATGAGCGAATCACCGGCGACGGGCACACAGAAAGACCCTACGATGGTCAGTGCCATCAGTCCTTGATGTGCGTCGTCCGGATGCAGGTGTTGCCGCCGATCTCCGCCAGAACGTGATCCGCGTCGACCCGCAACTGCACGGCAATGCCAGCTGCCAGATCCAGCCGTCGCAAGAGCCACGAGCTCAGATCCCCTTCAAACGGATTCTGCAACTCGACCAATTGAGGTGCGGCGACCGGACGGGCCTGAATTGAAGCCGCTGCAGGTTCTCCTGTCAGAGCAAGTTCAAGGGCTTGCACCGCCCGCTCGAGGGGCACGTCAACGGGTTCAGCCATCAGGCGTCCACGGCGTTGCAGCAGAATCGTTTTGACCGTGGTCAGTTGCGCGAGCAGTTGGTAACTGTGCGCCAACAAGCGTCCGAGTTGCTCCAGCGGCGGACGCACCGCGCGGGGTTCCGACAGCGAACGTTGCGTTGCCTGCACGAGCGCTGAGAGGCTGTCGTAGGCTTCGCGCCGTGCCAGCCGCCACTGCAGTTCCGGTTCGTTGTCCACGGCCCGCAATTGCCCCAGGCTCAGTGCGACGCGCGCATGACGCGCCTGCGCCGACAGGGCGCGACGCAGCAGTGCCGGAATCTGATTGCGTTCCCACGACGGCAACACGTAGCTGAAAGCCCACGCAACCGCGACGCCGATCAGGGTGTCGGCCATGCGTTCGACAAGCTCGAAGCTGGCGCTGCCTCCTGCGTTGAGCGCATGGGCCTGCAAAAGGCCAAGCACGGTGGCAGCAACGGCAGTCACCAGATAGCGCCTGGCTGCGAAGGCATGGGCTACTGCCTGCGCCAGCGTCGCCAGAACGAGCAAGCCGAGCGGTGGAACATGCGCCGCCAGCAATCCGCCCGCCAGCACGCAACCCAACAGAGTGCCGGCAACACGGTGGTTGCGTCGCTCGAGGGTCTGCGCCAGACTGCCGCGCAGCACTACAACGATCGTCAGCAGAATCCAGTAATCATGCGTACCCCACGGTAGCGCAAGACCAATCGCGTAAGCGGTGCCAATGGCCAGCGCGGCGCGTATGGCATGGCGCAGCGGCGGCGCGTCCCAGCGCCACATCGCGAGAAACGGTTGCCATGACCAGGCGGTGGGACTGACAAACATCTCCCAGGAAGTGCGCACCAGTCCGACATCGGCCTGCTCCTTCCCGCTCGCGAGCCCGATCAGGCGCAAGGTCTCGTCGTTGAGATGGCCGACACGGTTGGCCAGTCCCAAGGCCAGCATGGCGGGCGAAGGGCCGCTTTCCGGCGTTGCGGGCGGCGCATCGTCAGCCCACTGCAGGCTGGTCAGCCGGCTCCGGTAGCTCTCAAACGCGCCAGTTCCCCGTCCGAGCAAGAGGGCATCGGCCAAGCGTTCGATTTCGTCGGCCAGCGCTTCGACCACCTCGCGCAGTGCACTCAGAGCGGGCGCATGGCCGGCGTGCGACTTGAGGGTATCGAGGTCGAGTTCGCAAACCAGCAAATGGTCGCGCATTTCCAGCACATGCAGCAGCATGCCGGCCAGTTGCCGACGACGCGGCGTGCGCGGCGACTCCAGCAGGATGTCGCGCGCCGTCTGCAGTTGATCCGCCAGCGCCGCCTGCTGCTTGAGCAGTTTGCCGATCAGTGGCGCTTGTCCACGCTGATCGGGCATGGCTGCGGGATCGAATTGCTGCGCCTGTGTGCGCATCAGGTCGACCAGCGACAGCAGCGTGTCGGCCAGCATCTGCACGCGGTAACGCGCGTTGAGCGCGGCGTTGGCGAGCGTGGCCCAAACCACGTACAGCCCGGCGCCGAGTGCGAAGTACAGGGAGGTCGACAGTGTCGTTGCGCTGTTGGTGTGATCGGGAACGGCCATCGAGAAGACCATGGCGAACATCACCGAAACCGCGATCGGCAAGCCGCGCCTGCCCCAGGCTGCCGCCAAAAAAGCCAGGAAACTGGCGGGCACCAGCAACAGGCCCAGACTGACGGGCGAGGTGTGCAGCACCTGCACCGCGAAGAACAAAGGCAGTCCGAGCACGGCTGCTGGCAGCAACTGAAAGAACTTTCCGCGCTTGGGCGCCGGCTGATCAGGCGGAATGCAGACGACGACGCCAACCGATGCGGCGGCAGCAGCAAAGGCACCGAGCAGCAAGTGAACGCTGCCGGAAATCAGCAGCAGCCCCAGCGCCGCCGACAGCCCGTTGCTGAGGTAGTGACTCAGCGCCATGCGCAACGCGGCCCGTTTGCGGCGTTCAAGATCAGCAGGTGGCAGCATGCTCGGGGCGTCGTTAAAGAGTTGTTTGGAGTATCGCAGCGAATAACCCCATCAACGGCCCGCCACGCTTGCCATGCGCAGCGGCAGGACGTCGGCGGCGCCCTGCCAGGAACATCGCTTCAGCTTGTTGGCGGCAGGTCCCGGGTCGCCAACGGTGGCGCGACATAGTCGACACCCCACTCCAACCAATCTTCCCCGAACAGTTCGACCGGATGCTGCGTACGCTCGGAACCATTGCCGCAGTTCAATGAGTCCGTCGGGCAATATTTGTCGCACCCCCAGCAAATCCGCTCAGGGTGTTCCGGGTGAATTGGAAACTTCTTGGCCACGATGAAAAAACCGATGCGGATGACCGTGCTCAACCGCGATGCAAACCATCGTGCTCAGGCCGAGCAGCCGCATCCGCTCTCGGCGACCCGGCTTTGTTCAAACTGCACAAAGAGCACATTGTTTTCGAGGTGAATGTGGTTGATCAGGTCGTCGTTGAGTTGTGCGATTCCAGTGTACAGCGCGCGCCAGGTATTGCAGGCGCCGTCAGGCGGGCTTGCGTCATGGGTCAGCGCGTTCAGACGATCGAGTTGCGCGCCATGGCTGATGTGTTCACTGCGCATGACACCGATCGGATGCACAACAAAGGGGTTGCCGCCGGCCTTGAGCATCGGAAATAGGATGCCCTCCTCCTTTTCCATGTGCTCCAGCATTTCAACCTCGATCGCTTCGAGCAATTGCGTCAGACCGACCGGCACATCCGGGTGCTCGCGGTGCACGGCTTCAACGCGGCGCGCCATCCGGATCAGTTCCGGCAGTTGAGCCCGATGCACGGCGTGGTAGCGCTCCAGAATATGGTCGATCAGCATAGATGGCGCCGTGTTGGTCGGCGGCTCGCTGCCGCGCTGCAGGCCGTCGAGTTCTTTCAGTACGGCCGCCAAATCCAGATCCTTGTCCTGCGCCGCCTGACGCAGGCTGATCTGGCCGCCGCAACAAAAATCGAGCTTGAGACGCCGAAACACGGCCGTGGCGCCAGGCAATTGCACGGCGATCTGCCCCAGCGCCTGATCAGCGCGACTCGAAGTCGGCGCGGCTTGCAGTGATTCAATTCGAGCGTTCATTGGTATTTCCTTTAACGATGACTGTGATGTGCGAATCGTACCAAATAAGATGTATTATGTATACATGTTTAAATAACCGTCCTTTAACCAGGGATTTAACGTGCGCAACGAATCAGGTTACCAAATGAAAAAGCCCCCGGCCAGATGGCCGGGGGCTTTGGAAGTTGACAGGAAGGCTCAGGCGGCGCGGTAAGCCTTGTAGCCTGCGCGGATGATCAGGGCGATGCCGACGAAGGGCAGCGTGACCGCATAGACCAGACCGATGAACGGAGCGGCGATCAGGAGGGCCACATCCTTGGCAGCGGCCAGAGCCCGGTAGGTGGCTGGTGCCTTGACCAAG
>Ga0209697_10001533_pt1 | contig 35307 bp, 33 predicted proteins | sample AliMusrvi5mmetaG_FD_184115 | JGI IMG/M metagenome (GOLD analysis project Ga0209697, IMG submission 184115) | Freshwater lake bacterial and archeal communities from Alinen Mustajarvi, Finland, to study Microbial Dark Matter (Phase II) - Alinen... | ecosystem: Environmental > Aquatic > Freshwater... | reverse complement strand
GCGGCTGCCGTGCAATCAGGTCTTCCGTGATTCTTATTTCCAGCGACATGGCCTATATGTCGCAAAAACCGCCTTCCGTGACCAGATCAGTTTTACAAAATTCGTACCCCGGCGCGTGAACCGTTACGACTCCATTCGCCTTGATTTGATCAGCTTCCATGGCAGATTAGATTCCTTTCTGTTAAAATGTCCGAAGTCGTTCTTAGGTTAGAAAGGCAGTAATGTAGACTAAGAGTAACATATTGAACATTCTGACACAAGTCCACTACAAGGAGAGAATACTGGGCGTTGCCATTTTTGCCAAGGTGCCTCGTTAAATATGGCAAGAAGGCGACGTTGGGTCATCTGTTTCCGCCAGCAACCCAGCCGTCTGGAGAGTAGTTGGCGGTAGGGGCAAATAAAGATCAGGAGATCGAGGAATGCCGTCAAAACGAGAGTGCCTGGAGTGTTTGGATCGCGACGAATTTGTGTCCGAAATCCGTAGCAGTGGGCGCAGCGAAATCTATGCTCGGCAGATGAACCGCTACATCGACGAGTTTCTTCGGTTCTGCCTGTGCAAATATGGTCGCGATTGTCTCTCAGAGGTAAGTCGGAAACAGCTTGAGGAATTTGCACGGAAGGTTGCTGACAGCATAATCACACCAACGACATACAATCCTGCGAAGAAAACGACCACCCCCATTCGGTCAGACACGGCCGTAGTGAAGATTCGCGCTGTAATTAACTGGTACGAATGGCTCGAAAGAACCGGAAAAATCGAAAAGAACCCTGCCGAGGGACTTGTCGCAGCCGAACTCCTTCGGCAAGGCGACAGGAGTCAGGGCAGGAAATCGTGCAGTTGATTGGCCCGCGGATGAACGCAGGCTCGCAGATTGCCCTGCGTGGCGTCTTCTCGAAGGTCTTCTCCCACGGCAAGGGAAGTCACCGCAATTACGAGCATTTGACAGGTGTCCGAGTCACAATTTCGGGTCAACCGGGTGATGATGCCAAGCCCTACCAGGAACGCGAAGCTAGGGACGCGATTGAGGAGTCGCAGCAATGACCGATAGTGCCCACTATGTGAAAATCGTGGAATGGTCCGAGGAAGATCATGCATTCGTTGGCGAATGTCCCGGAATCATCGGGCCATGCTGCCACGGCTCCGACGAATCCGAAGTCTACCGGGAACTGTGCCAGATCGTCGATGAATGGATTGAACTTGCACGGTGCGACGGCCGTCCGTTGCCGCCTCCAACCGCAGGCCGGAATGTCGCGAAAATGCTCGCGAAATAGTAGGTCAACCCACAAGGTGATTTCTTTATGGCTCGAATTGACTACGATAGCGAGCCTATACCCCGGAGAACTTCCGCAGATCGGCACCAAAAGCCTTCATCCGAACTGCCTGCGCGGCCTCGATCGCAGGGAGATCAGCGGATGCCACCGGCGGGTCGTAAGCGAACATGTAAAACTTCACCTTCGGTTCCGTACCGGAGGGACGTACGGCCACATAATTACCGTCGGCCTCCAAGTCAAGGATCACCATATCTCCCTTGGGTCCACCCAGCGGTGCCGGCTTGCCGCCGGGGACGGTGGCCGTGTCGCTGAAATAGTCGCGCACCCGGGCTAGCTTCAATCCGCCCAATTCCAGCGGCGGATGGGAGCGGAAATTGGCCATCAGTGTCTTCATCGCGTCCATGCCCTGCTCGCCGGGCATCTGCACGTTGATCTGGCTCTCGCTATGGCACCCGTAGCGAACAAACAGTTCGTCGAGTTGCTGGTGCAAAGTCTTGCCCTGGGCCTTCAACCGCGCGGCCAATTCAGCCAGCAGGAGCGAGGCCACCGCGGCGTCCTTGTCGCGGACATGGTCGCCAGCCAGGAAACCGTACGATTCCTCGGCGCCGAAGACAAAATCCTTCGGCCCGCGGAGATCCATCTCGCCGCCAATGTATTTGAAGCCCACAAGCAAATTGCCGGCCGTTTGTACTCCGTAATCGTCGGCAATCCGTCGCATCAGCTCTGTTGTAACCAGTGTTTTGACGACATATAACTTCGCATGAAGCGTACCCACTGCCTTCCGAGCGGCAAGCAACGAATCCGTGAGCAGCGAGCCGATCTGGTTACCGGTAAGGGTTCCCCAGGCAGCGTCGGCAGCAGGGGTCAACCGGGCAGCGCAGCCCAACCGGTCGCAGTCGGGGTCCGTGGCCAGGATCAAGTCCGCGCCAATCTGCTTGCCGCGAATAATCATGGCGTCGAAAACTACGGCGTTCTCCGGATTGGCCACATGGCCTGGAACATTGGTGAAATCGGGATCGGGAGCCGCATGTGGGCCAAAGATCTCCACGTTCTTGAACCCGGCCGCATCCAGCACCGGGCAAACTGCCGTTGTACCCACGCCGTGCAGTGGTGAGTAGATGATTTTCAGGTCGCGCGGTCCGGGCGTGCTCTGCCGCATGACCGCCGCGACGAACGCTGCGTCAACCTCCTCCTGACAATACTCGATCTGGCCCGAGGCCAACCCCTCCTCCCACAGAATGCGCGAGATTTCTTTGACGCGGTAGACCCGATCGATCACGTTCTGGTCGTGCGGCGGAAGCAACTGGCCGCCAGTCGACCAATAGACCTTCAGGGCGTTGTCGGTAGGCGGATTGTGGCTGGCGGTGATCATGATGCCACAATCGCAATTTTTGTAGCGAATAGCGAAGGATGCCTCCGGCGTGCTGCGGTAACCGTCAAGGAACCAGACCTTAAAGCCCGCGGCAGCCATGATCTGGGCACAAAGTTCGGCAAAATCTCGCGAGCGATGCCGTGTGTCGTAGGCGATGGCACAGGCCAGCGGCTTCTTGCCGACCACTTCGCGAACATAATCGGCCAGCCCCTGAGCACTTTCGCCGATCGTACGATCGTTGATGGCGTTGGTGCCGATGGGGCACAGCCTGCCACGGCGGCCACCGGTGCCGAAAGGGATGGTCGTCCAAAAGACATCATCCAGTTCCTGCCACTTTCCGGCGGCGATCCGTTCGGCCACCGCCGGCGCGTATTCGGCCAGATAGGGGGCAATGAGCCAAATGCGAATGTTTTCCACGGCCACCGGCGAAAGCTTACCCGCTGCCACGTCAAGTTGTTGCAGTATTTCTTGAGTATTCATGATGGGAGCCATTGTACGAAATAGCGAAGGAGGGGGAAAGTCTCTCCTGTGCTCCTTGATCGAAAAAGACAGTTGAGTTACAATGCATTGGATTGGAGACCTTGCCCGACTCGCCATTTGGAATGGATTCAGGGGATGTTATAGGGCATGGCAGCCATTCGCGGGAAAGTTGATCCCATTCTGACAGACATAGCGTCTTGCTGTTGCTCGCACCCGAGGAAACTGCAGTGTCATTTGCAAACTTTGAATTTGAGCACCCTATTCCGCCGAACTTCTGATTGCCATGACCGAACTCATCATCAGCGTTTCCGGCTTGCGGGGTATTGTGGGTGAAACCCTTACTCCGGAGGTTGCCATTCGTTACGCCGCCGCCTTTGCCGCGGTGGTTCCGCCGGGACCGATCGTACTGGCCCGCGATAGCCGTCCCTCGGGCAGGATGCTCGCCGGGGCGATCAACGCCGGGCTGGAAGCCGTAGGGCGATCGACCATCAACATCGGCATCGCTGCCACGCCGACGACCGGTGTGCTCGTGCGGCATCTTGGCGCGGCTGGCGGAATTCAGATCACGGCCAGCCACAACCCTTCGCCCTATAACGGCCTGAAGCTGTTTTCCGCCGAAGGGCGCGTCATTCCGGCCCGACTGGGCGAAAAGGTCTTGCAACAATACCTCACCGGTCGGCCTGCCTGGGTTGCGCACGAATGTTTGGGGACCGGCGAACTGCTCATCGACACGCAATCGGCTCACCTAGCACTGGTCCTGGCGACGGTCCAGCCGGAGCAGATTCGTAAGCGGCACTTCCAGGTGCTGTTGGACGCCAATCACGGCGCCGGCGGCCCGCTGGGACGACGTCTACTGGAGGAACTCGGTTGCACCGTCACGATTCTTGGCGAGGAACCTAACGGTCAGTTTGCCCACACACCCGAGCCGACGGCCGAGAACCTTACCGGTGTCTGCTCGGCCTCGACCGCAGCCAGGGCTGATATCGGCTTCTGCCAGGATCCGGATGCCGACCGCCTGGCCGTCATCGACGCCTCGGGCCGCTATATCGGCGAGGAGTATTCTGTGGCCTTGTGTGCGGAGCATGTTCTCCGAAGCGCGCGAGGTCCGGTCGTCACCAATTGCTCGAGTAGTCGAATGACGCAGGATTTGGCCGAACGGGCCGGAGTCCCTTTCTTCCGATCCGCCGTGGGTGAGGCCAACGTCGTCGATGCCATGCTTGCCAAGGGCGCGATCTTTGGCGGCGAGGGCAATGGTGGGCCGATTCATCCGCGTGTGGGTCTAGTGCGCGACAGTTTCGTTGGCATGGCGTTGCTGTTGGACGCGATGGCCGAGCGAGAACTGCCCATCGGGGCGATGGCCGATGCCCTGCCCCGGTACGCGATCGTGAAGACCAAGATCGCGCTGGCGAGGGAAAAGATTCCTGCGGGATTGAATGCCCTGAAATCGCATTTCCGCGACGCAACCTCGGACACTCTCGATGGATTGCGATTGGATTGGCCCGGCCAATGGCTGCTAGTCCGCGGCAGCAACACCGAGCCGATCGTCCGCGCCATCGCCGAAGCACCGACTGCCGCGGAGGCCCAGCGGCTCTGCGATGAGGCGGCGAAGGTGCTAGGTTCTTTTACAGTTCCGGCCAAGAACGTCGGGTGAGTGCCCTGGAACTCCGAGACGCAGTTGGTCCGTGTACGACGCATGTGGGCCATCATGGGGGAGCATCCGCCCGGCATTGACAAGCTGCGGTGGGAAACCGGTGAGCGAGAAGAGAATCCTTGCTTTCGCTCTGCTCCACAAGAACCTCTCTCTTCCCCTACATCAGATCGTAGAAACTGTCCTTGCCCAGGTCTTGCACGTACGCGCGGACCAAGTCCGACAACGGTGCCCGGGTGCGTCTGCCCAGCCCGATCCAATCGTCGACGCTGCCACGGAAGCACGCTTCTCACTTCAGTAGTGTAATGAATCCGGCCTGCTCGAAATGATGATCGCCGGTCAGGGCCTCGGTAATCCCCTCCTCTGTCATGACAACAAAGGAGACGCAGTCCGTCAACGACCACTGTTTATCCGGTCGGCCGTGATAGAGTTCGACTCCATTCTCAAACGTCTCTGTATTGGCCGGCACGATCAGGTCCGCGGGGTTCGCCTCAATGTCTCGTAGTATCTGGAGAAACGTCTGCCGCCGCGGCGTGGATGCCAGCCCGTCCGCCAACTCGGTGAGCACCCAAGCCGTCGTTACTAACGGCGATCGGTTTTGCTGGCTGAAATCGATGGCCTTAGCGGGTGCCGGGTCGCGCGGATTGATGATTGCGAAAAAGAAGAATGAATCAGCGAAAATGTGAGTCATCGCTTGGGTGCTCCGTGCGGGTAGTGGTCGTGCTGCGCCGCCATGTCTGCGGGTAGCTCGGATACCGCTCCGAATCGAGCGACTGGTTGATGAGTCCCAGGGCCGTGCGAACGATCATCGGCAAGCCGTCGCTCTCCATGACCTTGGCGTAGCGGGTGAAGACAGCCATCCCCGGCCCGATCGACGCCTGCGCCAGATCCACCGGCGCGATGTTGCCGCGCTGCAAATTCCGCAATGCCGCTGGCAACTCGCGACGCAGTGCCGTGATGAATTCTTTGCGAGTCGTCGGGGGCGTCGTCGAGGTCGTCCAAGTCGTCTTCCGTGTACTTCGGCAGCCTCTCCATCATATCCACGCGAACCTCGGCGCCGCGCCGGAGTATTTGCTCTTCGCGGACGCGCTTTTCCAGGCGTTCCTTAAAACGTCAGCGGCGGTCACCGTAGATCAAGGTCATCAGTTCGGCTCGCGTCGATGATCCCGTGCGGAAGTGTCCCTTCATGGCCGAGGTGATGCAGAGCGAACCTGGCTTTCGCACACCGCGAATTGTCATGCAGGTATGTTCGGCCTCGATGATCACGGCCACGCCTTTGACCTTGAGTTCTTCGACCAGCAGGTTGGCAATCTGTTCGGTCATACGCTCCTGAACTTGGGGCCGCCGCGCGACTTCCTCGACCACCCGGGCCAGTTTGCTGAGGCCAACAATTCGCGGCCCGGGAAGATAGGCGACGTGTGCCTTGCCCAGGAAAGGCAACATGTGGTGTTCGCACATGCTCTGGAAGCTGATATCCCTCACCAGAACCACTTCATCATAGCGCTCCGTGAAAAACTTCTTCAGGTGTCGGCGGGGGTCGAGGTGCAATCCGGCAAATAGCTCGGCATACATCCTTGCAACCCGGGCAGGTGTCTCGCGGAGCCCCTCGCGATCTGGATCTTCGCCGACGGCCAGCAGGATTTCGCGGACTGCACGTTCGATGCGGGCGTGGTCGATCTTGCCCGTAACGGTAGTGAGCCGGGAATAATCCTGGGCAACTTCGGTTTCTTCGCCGTGGTTTTCGTCCTGTAGAGTGCCGATTATCTCGTCTTGGGGTATACCGAAGGCCGTCATGGGTCGGAATCTCCGAGGAAAGTGAGGACTTTAGAAGAACTCATCTTAGCGCGATGCGTTTTCGCAGTCAAGGCATGGGACTCTTTTCACTCGTCCCTCTTGCAGTTGACCCTTTCCGCAACAGAGAAGCTAATTCATGCTAAATCGTGGGAAAAAAACGCCAGCCGAGCCGTTTTGCCCCGGAGACCCCTTGGCAATTTCTTCGAGATGTTCCAGCAGCATCTGCGCACGGCGGTGAACATTCACCTCGGCCAAGAGCGTTTCCTTGTGGCCGATGGCAATTTCCAGCATGAAACCGATCACATCGGTAAGTACCCCCAGCGAGATGTCGGTCGCCAAAAGTTGATCCATTTGCTCTTGGGCCTCGGGTAGCAGCGGCAGCACACGGACGAAAGCGTCGCGGAGTCTTTGCTGCAGGACGCGGCCGGTTTGCTCGGAGCAAACCGGATAACAGTCTTCGCAAAGGGTAACTTCAGCTTCGCGGTAAACTTTTTGCGACTCGATCTCTCGCACCAGCCGCACCCTCTGTAGCCCCAAGAGGAGTACGTTGTAGGTTCCATCGTCCAGGCCGTGATAGGTAGTCACGCGGCCGAGACAGGCCACCGGACAGAGCGGCGGCCGCCCCTCATAGTCGCTTTCCCAACCGGGGGTCAACAAGGCCATGGCGACGAGCCGATCGGTGGCCAGGGCGTCTTCCAGCAGGCAGCGATAGCGAGGCTCGAAAATGTGCAGCGGCTGCATCACGTATGGAAAAAGAACGAGATTAGGCAGTGGAAACAGCCGCACTTTCCCCAGAAAGTCCTGGGCAGTAAACGACAAGTTTTCAAAGCTCGACATAAGTGCTGTCTCGGATCAGCAAGTGAAGTGAGGCCCCAAAGACCCCGCGCTGAAAACCGGAAGCGTGCAGGCGGTTTTTGGCCGGGTTGTGAAATTATAGGTCACCAGGCATCCAAAGGCCAATACCGCTCAGGAGAACTGCGAAGGTCGATTGGTTTTCGCTCCGGAATATGTTATCTTCGTCCGATGGAATTGCCAATATATTCAACCACTCCTCCAAGATGTCAGAATCATGGATGCCGAACTGAAACCAGAGGACTTTATCGTGCCCTCGCTTGGCCCTGCGACATTCCGGTCGCCTTTGGGGCTTTCCACCATCGAAGGCGACGGCCTGGGTGATTTTGTTCCCCACGGAGCCAGGGTGCTCTACCAGATTGAAACTGAACCCGGCCGACCCCTTCGCACCGACCTGATGATGGAAAAGGCCGGTCCGCGGGAAATGATCTTCTTTGAGCCAAGCCAGTGCAAGGCGGCGATCGTGACCTGTGGCGGGCTTTGCCCCGGTTTGAACAACGTCATTCGTTCGATCTTCCTTCAGCTCCACCATCGCTACGGCGTGCCAACCGTGTTGGGCATTCGCTATGGCTACCAGGGTCTCAATCCGGCCAAGGGTCCACCGCCGCTTTTTCTGATGCCCGAATACGTAGAGCGAATCCACAATCAGGGTGGTACGGTGTTGCGTTCTTCGCGTGGGCCGGAAGATCCCGCGGTGATCGTGGATTACCTCCAGAGCAAAGGCGTCAACCTGCTCTTCTGCGTCGGCGGCGACGGCACGCAGCGCGGCACGCATGCCATTGCCATGGAAGCCCAGCGACGCGGTGCGGCAATCGCCGTGGTGGGGATTCCCAAAACGATCGACAATGATCTGCCGTTCGTGTGGCGATCGTTCGGCTATGGCACCGCATTGGAGAAGGCACGCGAGGCGATCAACTGCGCACACACCGAAGCTCGTGGCGCCCTGAACGGCATCGGCTTGGTGCAGCTCATGGGCCGCAATGCCGGTTTCATCGCCGCCGGCGCGGCCTTAGCCAGTCAGGAGGCTAACTTCGTGCTCATCCCCGAGGTCCGTTTTCCACTGGAAGGGCCTAACGGTTTCCTCGACGCCTTGCGGAAACGGATCGAGACTCGACAACATGCCGTGATCGTCGTGGCCGAAGGGGCCGGGCAGCACTTGTTTGCCTCCGAGAGTAGCGAATGCGACGCCTCGGGCAATCGCAAACTCCAGGACATTGGCGTGTTGTTGCGAGACAAGATCTCACACTACTTCAAGTCGGCCGGCATTGCCATCAATGTGAAGTATATTGATCCCAGCTATATCATCCGCAGTGTGCCCGCCAATTCCGACGACGCCCTGCTCTGCGACGCCATGGCCCGGCATGCGGTACATGCTGCCATGGCCGGCAAGACGGACATGCTCATTGGCATGGAGCATGGCCAGTTCCTGCATATCCCGATTAGCACGGCGGTTTCCCGGAAGAAGCATCTTTTGCCCGAGAGCGAGTTCTGGCTGCGAGTAATCGAATCGACCGGCCAGCCGGCGTGGGCGTGAAAGAAAGTATATTTACCATGCGTATTGCTTACCTCGATTGTCCCAGCGGCATCAGCGGAGATATGACCCTCGGCGCGATGGTCGATGCTGGCGTGCCGTTGGAGCGACTCAATGAGGCCATCGGTTCGCTCGGCCTGCCGGGCGTGAAACTACTCGCCCAAGAGGTCAAGAAACATGGCTTTCGCGCAACCCAGGTCACGGTACAACACGAGCCGGAAGACAAACACCGGCATCTGCACCAGATCGAGGCCATGATCCTCGGAAGCCGGCTCACACCCGGTCAGCAAGAGACTGCACAGCGGATCTTCCGTCGGCTGGCCGAGGTCGAGGCCAAGGTGCATGGCACCACAGTCGAGAAGGTCCACTTCCACGAGGTCGGCGCGGTTGACTCGATCGCCGACATTGTTGCCGCGGCCGTCGGTTGGGATCTCCTTAACGCGGAGCGTTTGATCGTATCGCCCATTCCCACCGGCACGGGCCGAATCACCATCGCCCACGGAGAGTGCAGTATTCCCGCGCCGGCTACGGCGGAACTGCTCCGTGGCGTTCCGCTGGCCGCCTCCAATGTTCAGGCCGAACTGACCACACCCACCGGTGCGGCGATCGTGGCCGCACTGGCCGAAGGCTTTGCCCCCTGCCGGCGATGACGATCGAGAAAATCGGCTACGGTGCCGGCCAGCGCGATCTGCCTCAGCAGGCCAACATCCTTCGGCTCCTGGTCGGCGAAACGACCGATGTTGCCCCTGCCAGCGACACCATCTGGGTGCTCGAAACCAATCTCGACGATACCACAGGCGAGGTGATCGGCCATTGCATCGGGCAGCTTTGGAAGGCCGGGGCCTTGGATGTCTACACAACGGCCATCCAAATGAAGAAGAACCGGCCGGGCGTAAAACTCTCGATTCTTTGCAGCGCGGAGAAGATCACCGCCTTGGAAGTGGTCGTCTTCCGTGAGACCGGCACATTGGGCATTCGTCGCTGGCTGACCGCGCGACACGTGCTGCCTCGCCAGATCTGTCAAGTGGCGACCGCTTGGGGGCCGGTCGATGGCAAGGTTGGTCGATTGGATGATGGCACGTTCCATTTTGCGCCGGAGTACGAATCGTGCCGACGGATCGCAGCAGAGCGCCTGATGCCGCTTCACGAGGTGTACAGGGCGGCTCAACAGGCATTTGCAGGACAGAAGAAGTGGTAAACTGCAAGCTTCTGGTAATCAGGGGGGGGTCGCCAGGCGGATTGAGATAGGTCTTCGCAGTTTTTTTTGGGGGAACACCCATTGCGGCAGTGGACGCACGCCTGAGTGCTGTTAGAATTCTGGTTAGAACCTATGCGGAAACTCTGGTAATGTGTATTCCTGTATTACGCAGCCGGAATTGGTCTCCCGAGAGGTTCTCGGTTCAAGCCTGGAATGGTTCCAGCACATCGCGAAAGGAGACGCGTGAACAACTCGTTTCCGAGTTGCGATTTTGTTCGTCACGATATTGGAAGGAGCAAAGAAATGCGGAAGAGTTTTCTCATGGCCTTGGTGGCCATCGTGCTGATGTCACAGTTGGCGCAGGCTCGTATGTTTGACCGTTTGCGCGCTCGTCGTACCGCCGCGCCGAAGTCAACGGTCGCTGCAACAGCCGATGGTTCCGGGAAGGTGACTCCGGCACCGACGACCTCGTCGCCTGCCCCTGCGCCTGCCCCGCCCAAGCCGGCCCCTGCCCTGCCTGCGGCGGCCGCGACTCCGGCCCCGCCAACGGACACCCCGGCCCCGACACCGCCGCCTGCGCCCGACAAGTAAGTCTGAGCGTTGAGTAGCCGTGAAATTATCGTTTCCACAAGAGCGTGCGAGGGTATGAATTTTACTGACCCGAGCACGCTTTCTTTGATGTTGCTTGCAGGTGCTGCTGCATTTCTCTTGATTCGCACACGCGGCCAACTTGCTCGTCAGCGGCAGCGATGGGCAGTGGAAAGAACCGGAACCCGCGATTATGGCGAGGTGCGAAAGGCGGCTTTGTTGTCACCTGGCTGGATACCAGACGATTTAGCTCAGTGGGAAGTCGAGATGCACGAGACGGCCCGCCAGCTCTCCGCCCAATTGGACGCAAAGCTGAGCCTGTTGCAGTCGCTGATTGGCGAGGCCGACCGCGTGGCAGCGCGGTTGGAGAATGCTTTGGATCGCGCTCATCCGACCTTGCCGCCCGGCAGCCAGGCCGAATCGTTGCGGCCGGCGGCAGGGCACGAACGCAATGTCCGGCATGAACTCGATGTTGTGGTCACGGAGTCGAATCTTTCGTCCGTGGAGGGCGGGCAGCCGCCGGAAACCGATCGTACCCGCCGTCGCGAGGAGATCTATCGGCTAGCGGACTACGGCTTCGCCACAGCGGAGATCGCCCATCGCGTCGGCAGCCCCGCAGGCGAAGTGGAACTCATTCTGAGCCTGCGGGATTCCAGTCTCTAATGCCCTGGTTCCGGCTTGCCGTTTCGCAACTTGGCTTCTTTCTCCCGTGCCCGCCGGAGTTCTCCCTGTAGCCTGGCATGCTCGACAATGTGGTTATTCTTCTCTTGGCTATAGTAGAAGCTTGTGGCCGCCATATCGGCTAGGGCCAAGAGCGCCATCCAGAGCACGAGCACCAGCACGCTACTCCAATAAAGCACGAGGAAAAGCCGAGAAGTCACCCAGATCATAAGCAATTGGCCAATGAATATCGCCACGCCCAGCACTCCCAGCATGGCACTCGTCTGCATGCGGCGGCGATATTGCCGACGGCGGAATTCCCGCTCGCGCGGGTCAATCTTCATGGATTGCAGCCGCTTCCACTCGCGGATGTGCCAAGCCATCAACCCGGCTGACGAAACGCAAAGAACCACCGCAACAAGAATGCTCGATAGGTAGTTCATGGCCAATTCACTCCCCCCGCAGCCACTCCTGCAATACCCAGCCGACCTTTGCCAGGCTGAGCGCCGAACAATGTTCGGGCGTGTCGCCTTGGGTGTGCCAGTATTTATAGTCAAAGTCGATCAGATCGCAGGCCGGAATCTTGCCCACGTCGTGCAGCGCGAGATGATCGTCACGAATCGCATCGAGTTTCGGTCGCGCGATAAACTCTTGCACGCCCAACCGAGCGGCCGTCGCCCAAATCTCGTCGACCAACGGCCGGCTGTCATCCCATGTCACGCTGTTAAGCTCCTGGGGCAACCGCAGCTCAGCGCCGCCGACCATGTCCAGTAGCACGGCATAACGATAACGGAATGCCGGCGGGTGCTTCACGTACTCGTTGGCAAAATGTTCCGAGCCTAAAAAATACTTGCCGTCTTTCGCGAAGAGAAACTCCTCGCCGTCGAAGAAGACGAAATCGACTCCCACCTTGGGCGGATGTTGGGCCAATTCGTTACCCAACTCCATGAGAATCGCCACGCCACTGCCGTTATCGTTGGCTCCCACGAAGCGGCCGCGGCGATTCGTAGGATCGCAAAGCGGAAAGGGCAACGTGTCGTAGTGGCTGCAAAGCATGATTCGATGCGGATTCGCGGGCTGAAACCGAACGATTATATTGGCCATCGGCACGTCGCGGCCGATCATCTGCTCGTCAGGCCCGTCGAGTGGATAGGGGGCCGCAAACCGCTGGAACTCGACCTTCGCCCCAATCTTCTCGAAATGTTCGGCCAGGAACTTCTGTTGTGCCAGCATCGCCTCCGACCCACTGCAACGCGGCCCGAGGTCACAAAGCTGTTTCAAATAGTCGTATGCCCTAGCGCCGCGGAAGGGAATTTTCTCCAGCCGCAACTGGGAGTCGGAAGCCAGCAGTCTGCCGCCGAAGATAATGATTGTCAAGGTTGCCAGCAGAATCCCGCTGACGGCGACCGATCCCCAGAGAAAAAGCGTTTGGCCCGTGAGAACATTGCGCGGCGCGGTGGAATTGGTTAGCGAAACAGGCTTTGCGAGTTGGCGATTATTGCTCATGGCAATTGATTTTACCCGTTTATCCTGACTCATGGAAGAAAGAAGATTTCGAGGGAAAAATGGAAGGAAAGAGGTAGGGTGGACCGGGTGAAATGAGTCCCACCATCTTCCCTTCCTGCAATTCGCTTTGAGATTGTATCCTGTCCATTGTACTTTTTCAGACAGTATTTACAATTCTAAGTACCCGTCCAACATTGGCTCCGTGTTTTTGTGGTGCGGCCGTCCCGGCTGCATGTGCAGGCGAGACGCCCGCACCACAAGTTGTTTTTGGACGAGCACTAAGAGGAATTCACCTTTTTTTTCCCTTCCACAAAAGGAAACTCGTTGATGTCTCGATTTTGGCTTCGCGCTTTGGTCGTCACTTTCGTTTTAGACACGATTGGAACCGCCTTGGCCCAGGTTCCACGCAATCCGCCACCCAGTCGGCCTGGGTCCAAGCAGGGAGCGGCCGGCAATTCGGCCGGGCCGTCCGCCGCGTCTTCCAGCAAATTCCTGACAATCCCCGGCCTGATACCCTTGAGCATGGAAGGGGTGCAGCGCGACATCGGTCTGAAACCCGAGCAGAAGCTGCAGTTGAAGGCCGTTTCTGACGGTTACGTGTCGTCGATGCAGCAGTTGGGCAAGTCCTTCCGCGAGCTTTCGCCGGAAGAGCAACAGAAGCAGACTAAAGACTTCAGCGATCAGGCCTCCCAACTCGCCCGTAATGCCCGACGCAAGGCCGAAGCAATTCTCACCCCACAACAGTTGCACACCGTAGAGAAAATTGTCTTCCAGTTATCGGCTGCCGGCGCGCTTTCGGATCCTGGCTTGCAAGAGAAGCTCGGCCTCAGTCCGGAGCAACGTCAACGGCTGACTTCCATCTACGAACATGCCGGCGAGAAGATGCAGCAGCTTCAGCGAGATACGGCCGCGCAGGTCATTCAATTGCTCGACGAGGGGCAATCTGCTGAATTGAAGAAGCAGATCGATACGCAGCAAAAGATACGATAGCTCCACTTCCCCTCCAGGAAAACTGCAAAGTCTAACGCGAAGGGGTCAGGTCAATGTTTTCGGGCAAGGATCTCGGGTGAATTTCATCCGTTCTCGCCGAAAAATGGACTAGACCCCGGGCTTTGCAGTTCTCCTGCCTTCCCCTCTCCCCCGCTTTGAGGTAAACTTGAGAATGAGGTGACTATGTTTGTCGATGAAGTGGTCGTTCGTTTCGAGGCAGGTAAGGGGGGTGACGGTTGCGTCAGCTTCCGGCGGGAAAAATATGTACCTTTGGGCGGACCCGATGGCGGCGATGGGGGCGACGGCGGAAGCCTGATCCTCGTTGCCCGCGAAGGCGTCGATAGCCTCAACATGCTTGCCCATCGCAAATCGTGGAAGGCCGAATCAGGCGAACAGGGCACTGGAGCTAACTGTCATGGGGCCTCCGGCAAGGATTTTACGATTGCCGTTCCGCCGGGCACCGTGATCTTCGACGCGGAACATGGCCACGTAATGAAAGATCTAGCCAAGGAAGGTGACCAGGTCGTTGTGGCCCGCGGCGGCTTCGGAGGCAAGGGGAACAACCGCTTCAAGACGTCCACCAATCGGGCCCCGCGAGAATCAACGCCCGGCGAACTTGGCGAGATTCGTACCGTGCGGCTGGAACTGAAGTTGATTGCCGACGTCGGCTTGGTCGGCATGCCCAACGCCGGCAAGAGTACGTTGCTCAGCCGCCTTTCCCGCGCCAGACCAAAAATTGCAGCCTACCCATTCACCACCAAGCATCCTAATCTGGGCCTCGTGCAGATTGACGCGGATCGAGGTTTTGTGATGGCCGACATTCCTGGGTTGATTGAAGGTGCCCACGCCGGCGCCGGTCTTGGGCACGAGTTCCTTCGCCACATCGAGCGAACCGGCATCTTGGTCCACCTCGTAGAGCCTGAGCCGATGGATGCCACCGACCCCATAGCGAACTATCACATCATTCGCGGCGAATTGGAACAATACAGTGTCGATCTGGCTGCCAGACAGGAAATCACCGTCGTCACAAAAGCCGATCTTCCCCGGGCCGAAGAGGTCCGCCGCCAGTTGGCCGAACTTCTTGGCCGCGACGTATTGCTGATCTCCGCCGTCACCGGCCTGGGCCTGAACCAGTTAGTCGCCGCGATCGCCCAGGCCTTGCGGCCACCGGACGATAAGTGGTAAATCGATGCCACCCGCACCCCTTATCGCCGTCGACATTGGCAACTCGCGGATCAAGCTTGGCCTCTTTCGACAAACCGTTGCCGTGGGTCTGCCCGAACCGGAGACCACGCTGCATCTCACCGGCCGGCTACCGGAGTTCGACCAGCTTGATGCCTGGCTAAACAAAACCGGCCTCGCGGGCCGTCTCCGCTGGCACATCGGCAGCGTCAACCGTCCGGCCGCCTCGCGGCTGATCGACTGGCTCCGCGATCATCGTGCTAACGATGAAATCATGTTGCTGACATCGGGTGATTTACCTCTGGTGATCGAGCTGCCGCGGCCTGACATGGTCGGCGTCGATCGATTGTTGGACGGTCTGGCCGCGAATCGCCTGCGGACGTCCGGTCACCCGGCAGTCGTCGTCGATGTTGGCTCGGCGATTACCGTCGATCTGGTCGATGCCCAAGGCGTCTTTCTCGGCGGCGCGATCTTACCGGGCATTGCCATGTCGGCTCGGGCACTGCACGAATTTACCGATCTCCTGCCGCGGATCGACATGGCCGAACTGGCCGAGCCGCCGCCCGTCCTGGGCACCACAACCGTGGCCGCAATCCGGTCCGGCCTCTTCTGGGGCGCCGTCGGGGCCGTGCGGCAACTGGTCGAACAACTCACCGGCAACCACGACGCCAGGCTCTTTCTCACCGGCGGTGCGGGCCAGGTCGTCGCGCAGCTCATGGGTACGGCTGCCCAATACGTGCCGCATCTCACCTTGGCTGGAATCGCCTTGGCTGCCCCCTGGCAAGAGTGCGTGGCACTGGACTGCTGAAGAGCATCCGATCATCAAAGGCACGGTCGAGTTTTACAGGAACTTCCCGAACGTTACCAAGAGATCGGATGGCAAATATCACTCGACCATGTGAACAACCAGGAGTCGTGGTTCCGCATTAAAGATAGGTCAACAGCGTCATTTTCAGCAGGCTGCCGGTTGTTTGCAGCGTGGCCTGATAGGCGATCTGTGCAGAAGTGTATTGCGAAATAGCGTCGGCCATATTGGTATCGTAATTGGCCGACATAGCCGACTTGAGCGTGAGTTCCTCGTTATCGATCTGGGTGCTGATGATGGTCAACGATTGTTCGCTGGCGCCCAACGCGGCCCGGGTATTGCTCAGATTCTGCGTGCTGCCGTCCAGCAGGCCCATCGCCCGCTGAATGCCAGGATTGTCATTATTCCTGAGGGCTGTGCTTAGTCTCAGCAGGGCATTGAAAATGCTATCGGTTTCCAGCGGGTTGGAATCACTTCCCGTCAAAGCTATTGTGCCGCCGGTCGTCGCGACCTGTTGGGGCAGAACGATACCGTTGCCATTGTTGGTCGGATCGCTGGAAGTAGCGAGCGAGACCTTGAATGCGGCGGCGGCCGCAGGATCGTTCTGCAACGCCGCGATGATGTTGTTGGCCGTGGTTTGCGGAGCGATCTGAAAGGTCAGCGTGCCCGCAACCGGATCGTAGTTGACCGTCTCGCTCCCTTGGGTAATGCCGGCGTTGGCCTGGAAGACAACCTGCACGTTGCCTGCCGTTCCCGGATTGACGGCCTGGAAGAGCAATTCGCTGTTGGGACGGGTTACGGCCCACCCGTTGCTCGTCGTGACCTGCTGCGGGAGGACGATGCCGCTGCCATTGTTGGTCGGATCGACGGTAGTATCGGGCCAGGCGGTGAATGCGGCATTGGCCGCTGGATCATTATGCAACGCCGTGATGATGTTGTTGGCCGTGGTTTGCGGAGCGATCTGAAAGGTCAGCGTGCCCGCAACCGGATCGTAGTTGACCGTCTCGCTCCCTTGGGTGATGCCGGCGTTGGCCTGGAAAATGATCTGCACGTTACCGGCAGTTGCCGGATCGGTCTCCACGAAAACCAGGTCGCTGTTGGGATCGGAGGCGGCAATCCCGCTGGCGGTGGCAGTCGCCGCCGACGTCGCGGAAGTCTGTCCCGCGGGGATCAATCCCAGGTCGACGGCCGCCGTGCTCTGAGTGTTGGCGGTAACGACTAGCGGGCCGGCAACTGTGCCACTCTCGATCAATTCAATGCCGTTTCCGGTAGTCGCCAATTGTGCTCTGAATGTTGCTCCGGCGGTTTGGGCGGCCGTGTTGATGCTCTGGATGACGTCACCGACGCTCGATGCCGTGGGAATGCTCACGTTGACCTGGAGGGTCGCCCCGGCGGGATTATTGAGCGTTTCGCCGATCGTGAAATCGTTGCCGCCGGGCGTACCCGTATTGCGGCCGACGCCGCGGCCGTGGTTCAACTGGGCGAGTTGCGTGGCGGTGGTGAAGGTCCGCAGCCCGAGTTGTGCAGCCGTGGTCCCGCCGTTTTCACCAATGGAGAAATCGCCGCCACTGACCCGCGAGATGACGTTGATCCCCGTTTTAGCCGCGTTGATTTCCGCAACCAGGCCGGCGCCAGAATCGTTGATGCCATTGAGCAGATCCTGGACCGTGTTGGCGCTGCTGAGATCGATCGTGTAGGTCTTGCCGCCGCTCTTGATTTGCAAGCCGGAGGCCGTATCCAGCGGTGTGCCGCCGCCGCCCGCCGTGGTCGTCGTGGCCGGCAGCGTGGTGATTGACGGCTGCCCGCCGCCGTCCTGGTCGGAAGGATCGAGGCTCGCGGTGAAGGGCAGGCCGGAAACGTTGTTGATGGCCGCAACAATTTGGCCGGCGCGGCTGGCCGAGGCGGCCGACGTGGAAATGTGGACCGCCAAAGTGCCTGGTGTCCCGGGGTTGTTGCCTGAGGCGGAAATTCCAGGGTAGTAGTAGGCCGTCTCCTGTCCGGCGGCGGGCGCGTCGGCGACGAATTGGATAGTTACACCGTTGAGTACGGTGCCGGTGGTCGTCGTGGCCCCAGACATCTTGGCCTCGAGGATCATATCGCTATTGGGTTGGTCGAGGCGAACATAAGCTCGGGCCTTGGAAGCGAGCAGATCGGTGATGGCCGTGATCGGCGTGATGTCCGCATTGAGGGATTGTCCGACGATCGGTCCCGGCCCCGCACCGCTGGCGTTGAAAATTCCCAGATCGTGCGCCGTGGTATTGCCGTTGACTTCCTGAATTCTGAGATTATCGCCGTTGGGGTAGGCCGGATCGGGTTTGAGGTGTACGGTCAAACCGGTGGAGGTCACGTCCACCTTGATGGTTCGTCCCGTGGGCGGATGCTGCTGGATCAGGGCGGCAACATCGCCCAGCGTGTGGGCATTGCGGAGATCGATGGTGCTGGTGTTATGGCCGTCGAAAACCGTGATACTTCCCGGCGCGACGCCTTGGCCGCCATTGAGATCGGAAAGCTGCGTGTTTTGGGAGAGTGCCGTCGTCAGGGCTGATCCTTGGATAGGCTGGGATATTGCTCCAAAGGCTTGGTCGCCCGTGACGCTGGAGGCGAAAAGTTGGTTTAGATCGACGTACGACTGGACCGGATTGCTGCTGCCGGAATAGACGACATTACCCGCTGTGTCGAGCGAAAACGGTGCTACAGTCGCGCTGGCGCCGCCGAACAGTTGGCGGCCGCTGATCTGCTGGTTACCCAGCGTGAGCATCTGTTGGATTGCCTGATTGACCTGCTGCACAACGGCTTGCCGCTGGGAATCGCTGGCCGTCGAGCCTACGGCGCTCAAGGCGGTGGAACGGACCGAAGTCAGGATATTGGAAACGCTAGAGAGGGCCGAATCGGTCTGGCCCAAATAGGTCTGGCTGGTGCTGATGTTCGTCTTCAGTTGGTCCTTGCGTTGCAGCAGGCTCTGGATGCCCATGACCATTAGGGCCGAGCTGGGGTTCTCGCTGGGCAACTGATACTGCTGGCCCGTGCTGATTTCCGTTTCCAGTTGGAACATGTCCGTCTGGTTGGAACCAAACTGGCGGATCAATTGGTCGCGCACGAACTGGTTGCTGATGCGCGCGGTGGAGACGCCGGTGATGCTGTTGCTCATGGTCGCGCGGGCCTACAACTGGACCAGCATGGTCAATAGGTCGTTGAGGGTGGAAATATATTTTGCCGAGGCCTGATAGGATCGCTGATAGGCGAGCATGTTGACGGCCTCTTCATCAATGTTCACGCCGCTGACGGCAGTTTTCTGGCTGGCAAGCGTTGCTTGAAACGTGTCGGCGGCATTGGCCGACGCGGTGGCGTTGGCCGAGGCCTGGGTCACGCTTGCGGCGATCGTGTTGTATAGCGATTGGATGGTGGCGCCGTTGTGCGTGGCCAGCGGCATGGTGAGGAAGACGGCTAGGGTCTGGGCGTTGGTCGTATCGGTGCCGACTCCCTTGCCGCTGGCCGCGAACTTGCCGGGGTCTTGCAGAAGCGCGCTATTGACCCCCAAATTGCCTGCCTGGGAACCCGTGAAAAACGTGTTGATTCCCAAGGCGGCCAGCGTACCGCTGGTATCGTTGCCGAAGGCAAACTGCGTATTGGCATCGGTGGACTTAATGCTCAGCTTGCCGTTGACAACCTGGGCTGACAAGCCGCTCACGCCGTTGATCGCCGTGGCCAGGCTGTTGAGCGACATATTATGGCCTGGGCCGAGCAGGGGAATGGGAATGTCGGTCGTGTTGCTAGCACCCGTCTGCTGGTTCAGAACGATAATTTGCAGCGAACCGTTGGTCGGTGCGAAGGGCAGGCCAGCCTGGTCGAGTGAAGCATTGGGATCACTGACCGGGTTGAGGCTCGTAGTCTGCGTGTAGGCCGAAGTTCCTTGCCCGCTGGAATAGATCTTGTTGAACTCGCCGGTTAATGTACTGGCGAAGGAATTCAACTGGTCCTGAAACCCGCCGAGCACGTCGTCTCGCGCGCTAGTTAGCCCCCGCAACTCGCCGGAAGTCGGTTCCAGGGGAGTATTGATTCCAGCGACCAGGAGCGTGGAGACCGGCTGATCGCGATCGGTGGAATAAACTACCTTGATCTGCCGCGATGTGCCGCCGTCAACCAGGTAGCTACCGCTGATGCTGATGGACAACGAGCCGTCGGTTTGCGTGTTGACCTGGACCGACATCAGTTTTGAGAGGTCGCTCACCGCCTGATTGCGCTGGTCGGCCAAGCCGACCGCATCGCTGGCCAATTGTCCGCCGCCGGTGACTTCGGCGATCTGCTTGTTGAGCTTCGCGATTTGACCGGTCAGACGGTTGATGTCGGCAGCCATGCTGCTGACCTGGTCGTCGAGCGAGGAGCGAAGCTGCACGGTCTGACTGGACATGCTGTTGATCGATTGTGCCAGCGATTGGCCTTGCAGGACGGCCAATTGACGAACCGACGCGCTGTCCGGTTGGTTCAGCACATTCGAGATGGAACTGAAGAACTGGTTCATCGCGCTGCTCAGGTTCGCGCCGCTATTCAACCCGCCCACGATCGATTCCAGTTGTTTGTAAGTTCCCTGGAGGGTATCCGCGCTGGCCTGGTCAGCGTTGGCATTGCGGAGCCGGCCCTCCAAGAACTTGTCGACCTGTTGGGTGATCGAGACGACCTGGACCCCGGTGCCTTGGATCAGACTGCCGGTGATTTGGGTGGGACCGGGGGTTAAGTTGGCGGTTTCGCGGAGGTATCCCGGGGTATTGGCATTGGAGATATTTTGTCCCACCACTTGCAAGGCGATTTCATTCGCCTTCAAGCTTCCGCCCGCCATCTGGATGGAACTGGAGAGGGACATAGACTATCTTGTAGGATGGACCTCCGTGTCCGTCTACTTCCTATTTACGCTTCCTGATTGATCAAGGCACCGTGGGTTCGCGAGGATCCCGCTTCTCCATATGTCGGCTGAATTTGACCGCCAGTCGCGATAATCTCTAACAATTGCGAGAGATGGATGAGCGTTCGCTGAATGACTATCCAATTGGTAAGGCTTTGGGTTTGCAGTAACCTTGCCCGCGAGCCTGCCGTGGCGACTTGTCGGGCCAGCGGCACACGGTGGGGGGGAGGCAAGGCATCGGCCAACGCCCGGATGCTGCCGGAGGGGAGTCCATCGTCGGCAGCGCGGGCCAAGAGGGCTTGGCGGCGGTTAAGGCAATCCTGAAGGACGCCCAGCAAGCGTTCTTCTTCAGCACCAAGGGCGGCCAGACCCTCGTGGTCCATGGCCCCCAAGAGATCTCGTTTGCGATTCAAGACGGCCATCAGCTCGCTCTGGCCGGTCAGAAGATCGTTGAGCAGGGAAGCGACTTCGGCTTCGAGCGATGATTGCATGGAATTGGCGTTAAGTGTGATTGGCATGATCGATTTACTTCCGCTGCTGCGTGAAAAGCTCATACATCGGACCGCTCAGCTTATCTGCGCTGGACTCGGAAAGTTTTTTGGTGAGGATCTGATCGAGTTGCTGGGTAAAAATCTCTTCGGCCTGCCCCCCGTGGAAATAGGCGGGCTTGCCCTGGTTCTTTCGCATGGCTTGGAGCATCTGTCCGTAGAACGTCTCGCCGACAAACTGATTGAATGCCTTGCGCAAAGCCGGGTTATCGGCGGCCTTCGCGGGAGGGGTTGGCAGTTTCGCGGCGTTGGCCGAGAAGAGGTTGATGCTGTTCATGGGGCGTCTACTTTGCTGAGTTGCCGTTGGAAGTCCATCCTACAAAAACATACTTACTCGATAACCAACGGGGCGTGCAGTTTTCCGTTGCGGTCCAGGCCTTTGATAATTTCGATAATGTCTTCCGTGGGAGCGTGTACGGCGTTGAGGGCCTCGACCAGGGCCTTGAGTTTCGGCGAGGCGGGATCGACCGGATCGACGCCGACAAACGGCCGCGCGGCACTCTGGCCGCCCGTTTCAATCACCAGGTTTTTATGCGTCACGGCCACGGAACCGATTTCCACCTCGCCGCTGATCACGATCGTGCCCGTTCGCTCGTTGATGACCACCCGTGGAACCGTCCGCGGCTCCATGATCGGTAGCGACAACACCTGCGAGACGAACGAGACCGGATCGTCGCGATATTGGGTCGGAATCTCGACCCCGATATTGCCCTGGTTGAAGGCATGTGCCAAAGGAGCGTAGTTGCTGACTTGCTTGCCCATCTGGCTGTTGATCAAATCGACGATGTCCTGGGCGACTTGGAAATCGGCATGGTATTTGTCCAGCACGAGCGTGATGCGGTTATCTTTCGTGAAGGCGTGAAAAAATTCCTCTTCCAGCCGGCAACCTTCGTGGATGCGTCCGGTGTTCGGCGTGGCGAGGTTCTCCATGGTGACAGCCCCTTCGGCGAAGGCATAAACCCGCGGATGCTTGGGATCAGGTCCGATCAGTGGCGTAAGGAACAGTCGTCCGCCCACCAGGCTCTTGGCCGAGCCGATCGAACTGACGACGCAGTCGATCTTGTCGCCTTGGCGGGCACCGGCTGCGGGAATGGTGGCCGCGACGAGCACGAGAGCCACATTCTTTGAATCCTTCAACTCCGCCAACCCGGCGGTACCCGGCGAATTGCCCATGATCGACATGATCTTGGCCACGCTGCGGATGGTTGGCAGGTAACTCGAACTGTCACCGGTGCCTTTGAGGCCGACGATCACACCCAGGCCCTGGATGGTGCTCTCTTCCTGCCCCTTGATACGGCAGATACTTTTCAGCGTCAAGCGGGCAGCCTGGGCGGTGGGTGCCGAAGCCAGAAATGCCGCTCCGAGAATGACCAAAGGTACAAGGCTCAAGGTACAATGAAAAAGGCGGCGGGTGTTTTGAGTCATTGGTATCATGCTTTTGTCTTGAACCTTGAACCTTGAACCAGCCTGTTGTGGCCGGTCTCTGACCGAGCCGCGCCGCCGACTGAAGGTCTCCAATTCACCGGGAGACCTTCGGTCGGAAGTTTCGGCGGGGCCGGGAGACCCGCGCCGAACCGGAACTCTGAACCTTCCTAGAACGGCTGCCACTTGTCGAGCCATTCCAAGGCCCAACCGCGGCGGTAGCTGTCGCGAACGTGGCCCGCTTCACGCTTGATGATCTTCAGATCGGCGATCGTGTCGCTGATGACTGAGTTGTCCGGTTTGATGTCTTCGGGACGGATCTCGCCCGACAACGAATATTCCCAATTCTCTTCGTTGTCGCGGACGCTCCAGGTTCCTTCCAGCACGCAATTGCCGTTGGGACGCTTGTCGGCAATTCGGCAACTGATCACAAAGCTCATCTTGTCGGCAGTCACCAAGTTGCCATTCGCCTGGAGCTTGTTATCGACTTCACCGCGAACTTCCGGCGTGCCGTCGTTCATCTTATCTTCGCCCAGGGTCATGCCGTAGAACTTAATCCACTTGCTCAACTTGAGATTGCCATAGCCCTGTTTCTTGCGGTCGATCTTCCCCTCGCTCGTCATGGACGACTTGACCGAGACCGTGACCTTCACGATGTCGTTGATGTTGGCAATTTTCGGTTCCGCTGGCGTCTGGTAGGTCCACGAAGATTCGGCCAGGGTCATGGGAGCACGTTGCTGTTGGGTGCCATAAAGGCTATTGTTTTGCGCCGCCGCGGGGGTGGCTCCGTTACCGAGCATGACGCCCACGGCCAAAGCCCACAAACCTGCGATCCATATAATGTGAAGTTTCATAAGGGTATTCCTCTTCGTGAGCAGCCTCGCATAAAAAATACTTATTCAATTGCTGGTTGTGGTACGGGCGTCTCGCCTGCATTTTCTTGGGCAGGCGAGACGCCCGCACCACAAATTATTTACGCGTGATCCCTTAGTTCCCCGCCTGCTGGCCTTCTACTCGCGTGGGCCGGGCATAAACCTCGACTTCGCGAATTCCGCTGACGCGGGCATAATACGTACTGCGATTCAAGAGCGACTCGACCGCCACGAGATCTCCCACGCTCCCTTCGTCGCGTGAGCGGGCATTGGTGCGGATGCGAATGGCTCCACTCTGGGCGTAAACCGTGAGCACCTCGCCGCGATGGACAACTAGCGGCGAACGGAGGCAGTCGGACGAAACCGCACTGCCGGTCGGCAGGGCACGGATCAGCTCGTGTCCAATCGCTTCCTCGATTGCGTGCAAGGCTCCTGTAATCTTTTCCGCCGCGGCCAGGTGCTGAAGTTCCACGTCTCCTTCACGGATCACCGCGCCTCGGGCCAGCGGATGCAGAGCTACGACCACGGGGGCAATAATGCGGACGCTGGCGTCGAGCGTCACGTGGGCCGGTTCCTTCGCTCCCTCGATGGTGAGATCGAACCTTTGTGAGCCGGTCCAAGGGCTACACCCCCCGGCGACGTTGACAGGACGCACCGGATCCGCAAGCAAACGAGCCTGGGTTTCGGTCAGCGCGAAATCGACCGACCAAGTTTGGGGCGACGTGGCGTGCTCGGAAAGATATTTCACCAGGGCTTCGCAGACGCGACGTTTAATCCGCTGCGTTTCTGCCGCCTGAACCGGCTTGCTGGATGCAGCAACATGGGGCCGTGCAACGCTGGTTTGGATCGTGACTTCGCTCGAACCGGAGAACTGATGTTCTGTCAGGTTGATTCCGCGAAGCAGCAGCAGATCCTGGATCTCGCGGACCCGCACGATTCGCTGTTCCGTGCTGCTGGGAGCGGGAAAAAGTTCGGTCGCGGCCAAGGATGCGGTTTGCCGCGCGTCGGCAGATACAATTTCGGCCACGTCGCCCAGCGTGACCACCGGCCCGGCTGGGTTGCAATGGGTACGAAGCCGCAGTTCGGCAGCCGTGGCGTGTCCGTCGAATAACGAGAATAGGGCTGCCGTCAGGAAACAGGTAAGAAAAGCAGTAGGCACACTCCGTGTGCCGTCTGCCAGAAGCCTTTGGCTTCTGAAAAAAACTTCGGCTGGAGCCACAGGACGGATGGCACGCGGAGTGTGCCTGCTACTCGGTAACTGCGTTGAATGTTTTTTCATGATTCTTGCCTTCTTCGTCGTGGCGGACGATTAGCGGAACAGTCCGGTGATGGTCTGCATGGCCTGATCGCCGGCCTTGATGGTCTGCGAATTCATCTCGAACGCCCGCTGGGTCGTGATCAGATCGACGAGCGAGCTGACGGGGTCAACATTGGAGTGTTCCAGTGAGCCTTGTTGCGTTGTGCCCATTCCGTTCGCGCCCGGGGCGGCGGTTTGGGCAGTTCCCGAGGAATCGGTTTCCTGATACAGGTTCTCACCCATCTTCAGCAGGCCCTGGGGATTGATGAAAGTGGCCAACTGAATCGTGCCCGCTTGTTGCAGGGTCTGATTCGCGGGCACGCGATAGTAAACAATCCCTTCGGCACTGATCGAAACCGCCGTGGCATCGTTAGGAATCGTGATGGCCGGTTCCAGCAAGCGGCCGATGTTGGCCGAACCGATGGCAAGCTGTCCGTTGGAATTTCGCGAAAAATTTCCGGCCCGACTGTAAACAATCGTGCCCGATGGATCGCGGACCTGGAAAAAGCCTGGCCCTTGGATTGCCACGTCAAGTTCATTGTTGGTCTGTTGGAGCGAGCCTTGCGAAAAGTTGCTCTGCGTGCTCTGCACGCGGCTACCGGTACCAATCTCGATACCGTTAGGGGTAAGCGCGCCGGCGCTGTCCTGGGCACCTGGATATTTCTCATGATGATAGAAAAGATCCTCGAAATTGGCTCGATCGGCCTTGAAGCCGGTGGTCTCCGTGTTCGCCAGATTATTGGCGATCACGTCGAGCTTCGCCTGCATCGAGTTCATCCCCGTGGCGGCCGTGTAAAGTGCTTGTACGCTCATGACTTCATCTGTGGGTTGGTGACAATACTTTGGAGGATGGACTTTCCTATCCGTCCTGACTTTCACGGACGGACTTGGAGGTCCGTCCCACGGTATCTTTCCTAGGCCTTAAGAACGCGCCCAATCAGACCTTCGAGCATCTGATTGTGGGCCTTCATCACGTTTATGTTGGCTTCGATAAGCCGCGAGGTTTCAATCATCGTGGTCATCTCGGTCGTCGGTTGCACGGCCGACATCTCCAGGTAGCCGCCGGAGACGGCCCGTTCGCCCGGAGCCACTGGCTTAGCGTCGGTTAACGAGCGGAAGAGGTTCTCGCCAACTTTGACTAGGTCGCCCAACGAAGCGGGTTTGGCAATCAGCAAGTCCTGTTTCGTGCTGCCCTGGGTCACGCTGCCTGATGCATCAATCTCCCAAGGCCCCGCCGTGGGGCTGACCTTGACTGGCGAGTTGCCCTCGCCGAGAACCGCGTACCCCTGCTGGGTCACCAAGTCACCGGCAGCCGTGAGGCGAAAATTCCCGGCCCGGGTGAGCAGCCGCTCCTGACCCTTTTGAACGACAAAAAAACCATCACCCTGGAGGGCCACGTCGCTTGAAATTCCGGTCTTTCGCAAGGGTCCGGGCGAGAAATCGACCACGGTCTCGTGAAATTGCACGCCGCCGCCGACATCGTTGATGGTCCCAGTGCCCGGCGACGCCGTGCCCCGCTCGATCGCCTCGGCATAGCGTGACTGCATAACGGCCAGGTCGCGCTTGAATCCTACCGTATCGACGTTGGCTATGTTGTTGGCAATGACCTCCAGCCGCCTGCTTTGGACCTGTGCGCCTTCGGCCGAGATATAGAGTCCGTAGGGCATGTCGGTTCTCTGGAAAGCTGAACTGTTGAATGGATCGAGAAAAGAAAATAAGAGTTCGTTGTCACCCGCCAAGAGCAACCAGCGTGCCAACTCCCGATTGAGTCTGCCCGCGAGCAGAGAATTGCTTCGTGGGTCTTGAAATAGCAAGGACTTACGCCCATAAGATTACGGAACCAGCAGACCTCGACGGTCTGCGCCTCCTAGCCATCTACAGGCAACCATTGCCGGTCCGGCTTGCAATACCGGCCGATTCTGCCATGCGGCATATTCTTCTCGTATTGTCTATGTGGCCCAATCTTTGTAGTTTTATTATTTTATCTTCGCCATGCTAGTCGATACATCTTCTGTCAGCATCCCCAATTGCCGTGATGTAGAGCTATACTTCATGTGCTGGACCTTGTGCGAAAGAAGGAGCCAACGATGCTCGTTTTATCTAGGCAGCGCGATGAGAGCATTATGATCGGCGACAACGTGGTCATCACCATCGTCGATATTCGAGGTGATAAAGTGCGGTTGGGCATTGAGGCCCCACAGGAGATCCCTGTACATCGGCAAGAGGTCTACGATGCGATCCAGCGCGATGGCCGTCATTCCAACGCCCCCTCCTAGTGTTCATCCCTGGAATTGGCATCCCGTTGGGGTTGCAGCCCAGGGTCGCACAGCGCACCCTCAGGCATGCTGATCTGGGCAGAAGCTAAGTGCTCGTCCAAAAACAACTTGTGGTGCGGGCTTCTCGCCTGCACATGCAGCCGGGACGGCCGCACCACAAAAACACGGAGTTAATGTTGGACGAGCACTAAGGCGAGGGGAGTCCACCTATCAGCGAGCCGTCATGCACTCTCACCTGCCAGCCATCCGGTACTAAAGGCAGCCTGAAAATTGTAACCGCCGATCGGACCATCAATGTCCAGGATCTCGCCGGCAAAAAACAGCCCGGGCACGAGCCGGCTTTCCATGGTATGCGAATCGATCTCGTCTAACGCAACGCCGCCGGCGGTGACTTCTGCTTTATTGAAGCCCAAGGTGCCGCTGATCGGAATATCAAACTGCTTGAGCCAAGTGACCAGTTGCTGCCGCTCGTTCCGCGAGACCTCGGCCGCGCGACGTTCGGGATCGAAATCTGCCCGGGCAGCAACCGTTTCGGCCAGCCGTTGCGGAACGTAGCGGGCGACAAGGCCCAGGGCTAATCGCCGGCCTGCCCCTCGACATTCTTCCTGGAACTCGGCATCCAACGCATCAACCTTGCGATCGGGCAGCAGATCGCATCGTAATACGAGTCGCCGCGGCTGCGCGTGGCCACTGACCGCGCGGCTGACATCCAGGACAGCCGGCCCCGTCACTCCAAAGTGGGCAAACAGCAGCGAACCTCGTTGCTGAGCTAGGCAGACCGGCCGGGCCGCTTCGTCGCTTGGCTCAAGCACCCGCACGCAGACATCCGACATCGTGATGCCTTGCAGCCCCAAAACCCACGGGGCGTGGGAAGTGATCGGTACCAAGGCGGGCCGCAACGGAACGATCGTATGCCCTAGCTCGGCCGCCCAACGAAAACCGTCGCCCGTCGAACCGCTGCTGGGATACGATTGCCCTCCGGTCGTGAGGATGACAGACTCTGCCCGCAGCGTCTGCTTGGAAGTGACCACCCTCAGGCTGGCTGAATAGGGCGAGATCGACTGCACTGGTTCGTCGCTGGCCAAGACACAACCGCTTTGGCGAAGCCGTGTTAGTAGTGCCGCCAGGACATCGTCGGCCCGATCACTGACGGGAAAGACTTTTCCGGTCGGTTCGACCTTCGTGGCAACCCCTTCGGCCTCAATCAGATCGACGAGCTGCTCAGGCCCCAGGGCTGCCAGGGCCGAATGGAGAAACGGTCCTTGGGTTCCAAACGTCTCGACGAAACCGCGTACATCCAGGGCATGCGTGAGGTTGCAGCGCGACCCGCCGGACATAAGGATTTTTGTGCCGGGACGCCTTTTCTTCTCCAGAAGCAGGGTCCGTCGTCCCCGTTGGGCCGCTCGGCTGGCCGCCATTAAACCGGCAGCACCCCCTCCAATGACAATCACTTCCCAGTCTTCCATGCCTTTATTGTTTCATAAATTTCGACGCAGGGCGAGTCGGTATTGGCTCAGGAAGCTAATTTTGATAAGAAGCGTCATGATTTGAGGATCGGAGCTTTTTCTGAACCAATCCCCTCGCCACTGCCCCCCTCCCAATGGGAGAGGGCGGGCAACAATTCCGCTATGAAAAACTTCCGCCGCGTACTCCTAATGGCCTGTCGCTACCGCTTGACCCTGCTGGGAGCAGTCCTCAGCGCGCTGGGCGTAGCCGTACTCTGGGGTGGCAACATCGGCGCGGTCTATCCGTTTGTCAAGGTTGTCCTGGAAGGCAAGTCGATCCAAAACTGGGTCGCCGATGAAATCGATCGCAGCAGCCAGGCAACCAGCGACCTGGGCGAGCAGATCGAGAAGACCCAGGCCCAAGTCGCCGCTGCGGAGCCTCAGCAGCAGCCGAAACTCGAAGCGGCCCTCCGCCACCTACAGACACGTTGCGAAATTGAATCGCGGGCACACGAGTCTTATGTCTGGGCCATGCCTTATCTCGATCGCTATCTACCCAACGATCCGTTCCAGACGCTCGTTATAATCATGGGCGTGCTCCTTGTCGGTACCGTTCTGAAAAGCGGCCTGCTGATTGCAAATAATGTGTTGGTGGCTCGGTTATCGAACCTGGCCACCTTCGACCTGCGAAAACTTTTCTACCGACGCACCTTGCGTTTGGATCTGGCCACGTTTAATGAGGAAGGCTCATCGGACTTGATGAGCCGTTTCACGGGCGACATGTCCAATGTAAGCGCCGGACTGGAGACGGTTTTTGGGAAACTGATCCGCGAGCCGCTGAAGATGATCGCCTGCCTGGTAGGGGCGGCCTTCGTCTGCTGGCGGCTCTTGCTGCTTTCGTTGATCGTTGCCCCGCTGGCCGCGCTGGCCATCCGCTGGCTAAGCAAGATGCTCAAACGAGCCAATCGCCGAGCGATGGAGCAGATGGTGCAGATCTTCAGCGTCTTGGAAGAGACCTTCCGCGGCATCAAGATCGTCAAGGCTTTTACCGGCGAGCCTTACGAGCGCAGGCGGTTCCACCTCCGCAGCAAGGACTATTACCGCAAGTCGATGAAGATCGCCCGCTACGATTCCCTCTCGCACCCGATTACCGAATTCATGGGCATCCTCACGGTTTGCCTTGCGCTGTTAGCCGGGGTGTGGATGGTACTCAAGGGCGAAACCCGGTTGCTGGGCATCCCCTTGACCTCGCGGCCGCTGGATCTCAGCTCGCTCTTGCTCTTCTATGGTTTTCTCTTCGGCACGGCCGACCCGGTGCGAAAGTTTTCTGACATCTTCAGTCGGCTGCAATGCGGCGCGGCGGCCAGTGATCGGATATTCGCCCGACTCGACCGCGAGCCGCTGATCCGCAGCCCAAGAAATCCCCTCTCTTGTCCGCGGCATGGGCGCGAACTGTCCATTGAAGGCGTGTCATTTGAATATTATCCCGGCACACGGGTGCTGGACCAGGTGACGCTGCGAATTCCGTTCGGCGAGACGGTCGCCATCGTCGGCCCCAACGGTTGCGGCAAGTCGACGCTGGCCAATTTGATTCCGCGTTTTGCCGATCCGATCGAGGGCAAAATCTGCTTGGACGGCGTGCCGCTGACCGATCTCCGGTTGCGCGAGCTTCGCGGGCAGATCGGCCTGGTGACCCAGGAGCCACTGTTGTTCGACGACACGGTCTTCAACAATATCCGCTACGGCCGCCCTCGGGCAAGCCGCGACGAGGTGATCGAAGCGGCCCAGCGTGCATACGCCCACCGCTTCATCGAAGCGGAGTTGACCGACGGCTACGAGACCGTGGTGGGGACGCTTGGCGGTCGGCTATCCGGCGGCCAACGGCAGCGGATCGCCCTGGCCCGCGCGATCCTCCGCGATCCGGCGATTTTGATTCTCGACGAGGCGACCAGCCAGATCGATCTGGAAAGCGAGCAGGCGATCCAGGAAGTTCTGGAGGAATTCACCCGCGGACGGACGACAATCATCATCACGCATCGCATGGCGATCCTCTCGCTAGCCCATCGTATTGTTGCCATGCAGGCCGGGCTGATTGTCGATGTGGGCACGCATCAGGAAATGATCGACCGTTGCGCCCTCTACCGCCGCCTACACCAGATTCAGTTCGAGGATGTGCGGCGAGTTGCGTAAAGCGGGCAAATAAATGCTAATTGAGTCCCACGAGCCTTCGCCCCGCGTGGACGGCCTGCTGGGCATCGGCTGCGTAGGCGTCGGCACCGAGTTGCTGAGCCAGGTCGGGAGCTTCTTTCATTGCGCGACCGCCGACCAGGATCTTCAGATGTTGGCAGCGCGGGTTGGAGCGGATGGCGTCGATTGTCTCCCGCAGCGCAGGTAATTGAACGGCCAAGGTGGCGGACAGGGCCAGCAAGTCCACGTCGACGGTTTCGAGCACCTCGACCAGGGCGTCGGCGGGAACGTCGGCACCCAAGTACATGGTCCGCCAGCCGTCCATCTCAAAGAAATCGGCCACGACCTGCGTGCCCAGGTCGTGCCGATTGCCGGCCACGGCGGCCGTCAACACGGTCTTGCCGATCGGCGGGCACGCGGCAGCCTGCCCGATGAGTTGGCTCATCAGCCTCCGTACCGTGGCGGAAGAGAGATGCTCGTCGGCGATGGAAATCTCGTTGGCCAGCCAGAGCCGGCCGATTTCTGCCTGTGCCGGCGCAAGCAGGCGAAGATAGAGATCCTCGACCGCTCGCCCCTGTGCGGCCTCCTTGAGGACCACTTGGCTCGCCCGACGACCATCGCCCTCCAAAATGGCCAAGAGGTATTCAGCCGTTAGTCGGCCGAAAACTTCATCGCCGCCGGAGCAAGCCATTTTATTGGAGTCGGCCGGTTCGTCGGACTCGGCTTGAATAAAGGCTTCCAGCCCCCGCTCGAAATAGTCGGCGGTAACCGCCCACGCCTGCTCGGAAAGTTCCTCCGCCAGCGCCTGGCGAAGAAGAACCAGGCCGCTGCGGAAATGAGCAAGGTTGATTCCCCGTGCAAGCAGGGCCGAACAAGCCCAGCGAACCTGCGTCTGGAACAACTCCGGCCGCTGAAGCAATAAGGCAGTGGTCAGTTCTTCGAGTCGAGCAACCAGCCATTGCTGCCATGCGACAAACGGATCGGCGCCGAAACCGGCAGCCGCGGCAGGCTCCTTTTCCAAAAGATTCAAGACTGCCTCGGAAGCGATTGCCCGCGCTGCCTTGGAGAGAGTGGCCACCAGAAAAGTGTTTTCCGGGGCCGCTCGCTGAGAATTAGTATTGTTCATTCGGGTTCCCCCTGGAAGTTGTCGGCCGAATTCGCCGCGAGCAATTCGCGGAGGCGGATGATTCCACGCCGGGTATGAGTTTTGACGGTTCCCAGCGGCATTTTGGTTGCCGCGGCGATTTCGCTTTGCGACATGCCTTGCTCGAACGACAATTCGAGAATCATCCGTTCTTCACTGCGCAGAAGTTGCATTTGCCCGCGGACTCTTGCCGCCTCTTCGTCCCGCTCGACACGATCGCTTTGCTCCGGTGCGGCAACCTCCAGGCCTGTCTCGCTAGAAAGCGAACTGGTTTCCGGGAGATGGCGACGGCGGCGGAAACGATCGATCAGCCTCCGCTTGGTGATCATGGTAATATAGGTCGATTCGGAGCTAAGAGCCGGGTTGAAATGTCCCGCGGTCCGCCATAATTCGATGAAGATTTCCTGCACGGCGTCTTCCGCATCGTTCATGTTGGATAGGCTGCGGCGCGCCAAACTCCAGACCAGACCGCGATACGTGGCTAGGCATTCCTCGATGGCGACTGCCTCGCCGGCCGCTACTCTTTCCAGAATTCCTTTCGACACCGCACCGATCCTCAAACAGTGGATCGAGCAAAAAGCCCGCGTAAACTACCTCACGTTCCGGTTGGCCCAAGAATTGCCCGAAACCGTAGGCCCGCGATTATTAAATCGCGCTGACCACACGGTTCCGGGATCGGGCTTTGAACCGGCCTATCGCCGAGGATGTTCCGTAAGCTTTTTTAACACGGAGTTGCCTACGAACAACCCCTCAGTGGTGTCTTCAGCTTACTGGGGCAGAATAACGCTGTCAATCACGTGGATCACGCCATTGCTGGCCTTGATGTCGGTGGCAACCAACATGGCCTTATCGATTGAATCCAAAAACGCCGGCCCTTGTGCCGGCAGGGGGTGATGGTAAACTCTCGAGCGCTGAGAAGATGTTTCGCGAGAACGAATCGGGCGGATTCAAAGAATTTACTGCAAGCCCAAACTATGCAGATACGCCGTGCGTTGCCGCTCGACACCCAACCGCTGGTTGATCTCGCGCCACTTCTCGGCCGCCGCTTTCAGTGCCTCGGCCGGCTTTTGCTTGCCGCGCACGGCCGATTGAACTGCTTCATCGAGGGCCGCCAGATAGTCAGCCCGGCCTGGTATGCGGAGCGACGCGAGGAACTGCCGCCGCGAGAGCGTTTCCGCGGTTTGCGCGGCGTATTGCCGCGAGGCCGTTGCCGATGTTATGCTCTCGACCCATCCCTTCGGTGACGCAACCTGAGATCGGCGGAAGAGCGTCGTTGCAGGACTGGCGGCAAAGACCTGTCTGCCCCACTGGGGATCGGTCAGCCACAGCAGAAGCTCAAACGCGGCGTCGGTCTGTTCGCTTTCGGCACGGACCATGCCCATGCGGCCAGCGACGCCGAGCAACGGAACATGCTGGCCGGCATTGTCGCCGCGCGGCTCCCAGGAGTTGTTGGAAGGCCGATAGACCTCGCTTCCGCCGGGCAACTCGACAAAACCGGCAAGCACTACACTCCCCTCTCCCCTTTTGGGAGAGGGGCCGGGGGTGAGGGTTCTTGCCGCGGTTGGCCAACTGATGGCCATCGCCGCGCTGCCATTCCAAAACTCAGCTCGTGCAGCAGCCGGATCGAAATCAAGCTGCTTATGCGGGCCGAGCTTTGCAACCGCGACCAGTTCCTCGAGTGCCCGCACGTAGGGCGGCCCGGCGATGGCCGGTGCGAGCGTTTTTTCATCAAACAGCGTCGTATAGTTGTCTCGCTCTTTGGCGTAGGCCGCGGCACGCGCCAAGAGAACAAGCCCTGCCCAACCGCGGCCCAGCGGTTCGACCGTTCCGTACTTCACGCCGGATTTCAATCCGCTCGGCTTGGCCTCTTCCTCGCAGAGCAGTCGGGCCAGCTCTTCATATTCTTTCCAAGTCCGCGGTGGCTTGCGATGTAGCTTTTCCAGTAGGTCCACCCGGTAGTAACAGCAGAGCACTGGCGAGCCTAGGGGCACTCCGTAAACTTCGTTGCCCCAGACAGCTTCCTGGTTCCGCAGCAGTTCAAGGGTTTGCGACCACGGCCCTTGGGGATCGCGGGTGATGCTTCGCGGCACGGGAGCCAGGCGTTTCGCTTCGGCCAGAGGACCCAGCAGATACGCAGGGCAGATCATGGCATCGCCCGGCAGGGTCTCGGCGTCCGCGATTTGCTTCTCGGTGATTTCGATGATTTCGACTTCGGAACCGGTTTGGGCGTTCCACTCGTCTCGCAATCCGCGTATCGCGGTAGCAATTGCCGGATCGTCGACCACAACCAACCGCAGCTTCACGCCCACCAGTCGCTTGCCGGTTTCGCCCTGCGATGCCGAGTCGCGGGGAGTGCATCCGGCGAGGAGGAGGAGGGAGAGCGTGAAAGGTGTGAAGAGTGAGAAAGGTGTGAAGGGTACGAAAGGAAGCCGCTGGGAGCTAGCCGTTGGAATGGATTTTGTGCCGCGCAGGTTCGGCTGGAGGTCGTTACGGCATTCACAATTCATCATTCGATCCATTCTACCCTCTTTCATTCCCCAGCGTGATCCGGCCGCTGTTTTCCCTTCACCCCCTTTTCACCTTTTTACCCCCTTCTCACCTTTCTCACCCTTTTCACCTTTCTCACCCTTTTCACCCTCCTCCTGCGAGGTTAAAATCTATTTTTTCTGGACCTTCCGACCATTTCACCCCGTAACCGAGAATCACCGCGATGAGCGTTTTCCTGGGAATCGACATTGGCACTTCCGGCACCAAAACCCTGGCGATCGACGCCGAAGGCCGCATCTTGGCCTCCGCCCTGGAGACCTACCCCCTACATCATCCCAAGCCGCTCTGGAGCGAGCAGGATCCGGAAGATTGGTGGAAGGCCACGATCGGCACAGTCCGTCGTGTGGTCAAAGCGGCCAAACTCAAGTCGAGCGACGTGAAAGCGATCGGCCTCTCCGGCCAGATGCACGGTTCAGTCTTCCTCGACAAACAGTGCAAAGTAATTCGTCGCGCGATTCTCTGGAACGATCAGCGGACGGCCGCCGAATGCGAAGAGATTGAGCGCCGCGCTGGCGGCCGCAGCGAGTTGATTCGCATGGTCGCCAACCCGGCCTTGACCGGCTTCACCGCGCCCAAGATTCTTTGGCTGCGGAATCACGAGCCGAAGAATTATGAGAAGACGAAGAAGGTTCTGCTGCCCAAGGACGAGATCCGCCGCCGTTTGACCGGCGAGTTCGCCACCGAGGTGAGTGACGCCAGCGGCATGTTGCTGTTGGACGTCGCCCAGCGGGCCTGGTCGACCGAACTGCTTTCCAAACTGGAACTTGATTCGAGCCTCTTGGCCCGTTGCCATG